>Ga0210377_10000124_pt1 | contig 70079 bp, 44 predicted proteins | sample PLM4_65_b1redo_FD_155480 | JGI IMG/M metagenome (GOLD analysis project Ga0210377, IMG submission 155480) | Groundwater sediment microbial communities from an aquifer in East River, Colorado, USA - PLM4_65_b1 redo | ecosystem: Environmental > Terrestrial > Soil > Riparian zone | place: USA: East...
ATGAAAAACTATTTTTCAAAAGGGAATCTTTCAGAGGCATGCTGGTGAACTGGGAAGGTCGATTGGCTGACGAAATTCTTGCCAAGATTTACTGAAACTTGGGCGGATAGAGCAAGTAGCCAGCACAAGCCAGCACAGGAGTTGGTCAGCCCTGTCTGGGATTGGAATATATGGCTAATCTGTATGCGTGTAGCAAACGGAGTGATGCGTTTCATAACTGAAGTGTTTAGTGAATTCAATACACCAGTATCATAGGATAGCGGCCATGAATCCCTGTCCTTGTGGATTCCATGGCGACTCACTGAGCTATGTACCTGTGCGCCGGCAATGGTCACAAAATATCAAAAACGGATCTCCGGTCCATTGCTCGATAGGATCGACATCCACATCGAAGTCCCCAGAGTGGATTACGAAAAGTTGAGCGGTGATCGAGTGGGGGAGACTAGTGAAGCAATTCGCGCAAGAGTCCAAGCCGCGCGCGATATTCAACAAAAGCGTTTCTCGACCAACGACTCATCCGACATCATCTGCAATGCCGATATGCGCGTCGGGGAGATCCGGCAATTTTGCAAGTTGCAAGAGGAAGGTCAGAGTTTGATGCGGACGGCGATGACACAACTCAATTTATCAGCGCGTGCGTATCATCGTATTCTGAAGCTCGCGCGCACAATCGCGGATTTGGCGGGGAGTGAAGAGATACAGTCTGCGCATTTGGCGGAGGCGCTGCACGCTTCGCAGTCGTCCGAAGTTAATGTTGGGATGATACAGTTTCCGATACAAAATTTACCCCATGCGGATTACCTGCGACTCTTTTGCAATTCCTGATACAGGCTAACAGTCACTGGCATTGGCTGGGCGTTCAACTCATTACGCAGTAGTTTTTGTAATTCCATGTATGTGCGCGCTATCTTGCCGCGGTCGCCGACCGCTGCATATGCGCGCATTGCTAGACAATAGAGATCTTCGTTAAGCAGATCCAACGGAATGGCTTTTTCGATACAAGCCACTGCCTGCTTCGGAGATTGATTTGAAAGATAATACGTGGTTAATTCCTGCAATGCGGTAAGATAAAATTGGGCTAATCGTCGTCGTTCTGGAAAGATCCATTCGTAATACATGTTTTGCAAATATTCACCACGATACAAAGCGACCGTGCGTTCATACCACTCAGCGCGTGCCGTTGGATTAGAGCTCGCCCGCGCCTTGGCTAATGCAAAATCAAATTCATCCACATCAATGTTGAAGCGTGCTGAATCCAACCAATACTCTCCTACCTCCACCAAGATCAAACGCGGATTCGCTTCCTTATGTTTCAAGGCATTGCGCAAACGTGATAAAGCTGTATGAAATGCTGTACGACTCGTCCGTTCTTTTTCGCCCCAGATGGCATCAAAGATCTTTTCAGCGTGCACTTTCTCGCCGCGGGTCGTTACAAAATATGCCAACAGGTCGCGCGCTTTGGCAGAGACCCAGCGTTCCTGCGAAACTTCTTCCCCGTTCACAAATACATGAAACGGACCAAAACATTGCACGCGGATCGAATGATGATCTTGAACAGAAACTTGAGTGACTTGCTTTTCCGGCAAATTCTCGAGCACCCGCTCCAAGAACGGACTCTTCTCACCGACTCGCATCAATGCTTCGGCTACGATTTTCGAACGCACGCCCTGATCAAGAAATAATTGAAATGTTTTAGAGGCTTCGATCAAACCCAAGGCGTTACGCGCATGCGCCAATCCGCTTTCAGGACGTTTGTTTTCAAAATGAATATATGCCAACCCGAAATACACCATCGCCAATGGAATGCGAAACTGCCGGCGCTCCCCCACTTCCACCAATTCAGTAAACAATGCTTCGGCTTTATCGAGTTGTTGATTTTCCAAAGCCACATCTGCCAACACACTGCGGCAGACATACGCTTCATAAGTATCGGGGTTGCCCGTGTACGACCACAACGCTCCCTCCGCGAGTTGGCGGGCTTCATCCACACGTCCCTGACCGCACAGATTATATGCAAGAAAACCAGTCGCCATTAATTGCTCATACGAGGCCAAACCCAATTGCTGACCGATCTCCATGCCCTGCCGCAAACAAGCTTCTGCGCGGGCAGTCTCGCCCATGCGCGTCAACACATTGCCCAACGCCGTATATGCACTCGGCAACAATTCCTTCAAATGCAGCGTCTGCGCGATCTGCAAACCGCGTTCGGCGTATTGCAGCGCCTTCTCCAACTCACGCCAATATAAATACGGCGTCACCATACTGATATACGCCTGCGCGCTGATCGGCGAAAATTCATCCGGCGCAATTTGCAACGCTTCCTGGCAATAGCGCACAGTGGCTTGCGGATCACCATGCCACCAACAGATTTGCCCGAGCGATTGTAAAAAGTTCGCGCGCGCCAGTGCACTGACATCATCACCAGCCAGCCGCGCTTCATCTACAGCTTCTTCGGCGAGTTCACGTCCCTTATCCATGCCCGTCAAAAAGCCGACGCTTTTCGCCAATGCCATCAATGCCTCCGCACGCGCGGCATGATCCACATTCGCAAACGATAATGCCTCTGTTGATAAAGTTTCTGCCTGACGATAATTTCCCTGCGCACGGTTCATTTCTGCCAGGCGCGTGAGCGCACGACAAATGCCACTGGAATTATTTTGCGTCGCGAACGATGTGCGCGCATCTTCATACGCCGCAACCGCTGAACCCGTTTGCCCCAACCGCCAATGTGCATTGCCGTGTTGCAACAACAACTCAGGATTGGCTCTCATCACATCTACAGGCAGAGCACTCAAATAACGGTGCAACACTTCCACACGTCCGCGCTCGATATAATCACGCGCAAAGATGGATACGACGCGCGCTGCGGATTCAAAATCGCGTGCATTCAAATAATGCGACAGCGCGACTTCCAACTCACCTTGCGCTTCATAATGCGCGCCCGCGCTTCTTTCCAACCCTTCGACACGGCTCAGGGCGGATCCGACAATTGATTCTGTTTCGACGCGTTGGAGGCGGCTGAGAAGGAATTCACGAAAAAGTAGGTGATAGCGATACCAGTGTCGTTGAGAATCCAAGCTTGAAAGAAATAGATTCTGCTTCTCCAAACCTTCCAGAATGGATTGGGCATCCTGTACATTCGCAACCGCATTGCAGGCTGCCGCGTCCATCTGTTGCAGAATGGACGTGCGCAACAAAAATTCCTGCACGTCATCTGGTAGACGTTTGAAGACTTCGTCCGCGAGATAATCAAAAACGAATTGCTGCGTGCCATTCAACCCCGAAAGTATGAGGCTCATATCCTGCGCATCGCGCCCACTCAGCGATGAGCGCACGATCTGTAACGCCGCAACCCAGCCTTCAGTCTTCTCGCTAAGCAAATTTAGATTTTCATGGGTAAGGTCAGGAGAATTCGATTGCATCCAGCGCGTGACTTCATCATCGCGAAAGCGCAGGGATGACGAGCGCAATTCGGCTAACTGCCCCCGCGCGCGGAGACGTGGCAATGCCAGCGGAGGATCAACACGAGTCGAGATGACAACATGCAAACCGTCTGGTGCATTCTCGAGTAAAAAGTCCACGAGTTGATGGACAACCGGGCTGGCAACATAGTGATAGTCTTCAAGCACAATCAGCCAGGGAGTTTCAATCTGTTCTGTAAGTTCGTTGATAAGAACGGTTAATACGCGTTGCGGTGAGATACTGGCTTCGGCGCTATCTAGTAAAGATTGCGCGGTCTGACCGATAGCACGCGTCAGGGTTTCGGGAGCGCGTTTCATGCTGCGCAGGGATTCGATGAGATAGGTGAGAAAAACTGTCGGGTCGGAATCCTGCGCATCGAGCTGGTACCAGGCAAAGGGTAGGGATGAAGCGTTGATAAAATCTGCAAGCAGGGTCGTTTTGCCATATCCAGCCGGGGCGGAGAGCAGCGTCAGCCTTTTATCCGAATTTGATTCGAGCCAATCGACAAGGCGTGGGCGGGGTAGGAAATCGGGGCGTGGGCGCGGGACGAGGAATTTAGTATGGAGGAGAATGGATGGCTTCATGTAGTGCAATTATAGCGTTTGATTTGCAAACTATTTGCAAATGCGGCATGATAAGATGCCAGAGTTAGCCTTACGTCCAATTGAGAGGAGATAGTATGAAACGATTCACCCTGTTAGTTTCTTTGATCGTCGTGCTTTCCGTGATCCTGAGCGCGTGTGGTGGCGCTGCCGCAACGGAAGCACCAGTGCCTGTCGCAACGGAGGCGCCTGCCACCGAAGCTCCACCGGTTGCTACCGAAGCACCGGCAGTCCCGTTGGTTTTGAAGTATGCCAGCTCGGCAAACATCACCACCTGGGACCCCATCGCCTCATTCTCCACCGAAGCCGCCTACATGGCAAATATGTACGAGCAGTTACTGCGCGTCAATGCTCCTGGAAGTGCCGAACAGTTTACGCCCCTGCTCGCCGAAAGTTGGAGCAAGAGTGATGATGGTCTCGTGTGGACCTTCAACCTGCGCCCGGGCGTCAAATTCCATGATGGCGAAGCAATGAATGCCGAAGCCGTAAAGAAATCCATCGAACTCGCCAAGGAAAAAGCCGGCGCTTCATTTATCTGGTTGCCGCTGGATACCGTGGAAGCCGTTGATGAACTGACCGTCAAGTTCACTCTCAAGTGGGCTCAGCCTTTGGAACTGATCGTCGGTTCTGAATACGCCGCGTATATCGTCAGCCCCAAAGCCTTGGATGCCGCCGCTGCCGATGAAAACTTCTGGAGTGCGGGTGTTTCTGCAGGCACCGGTCCCTATATGATCGAGTCATACACTGCCGATCAGGAACTTGTCTTAACCCAAAATACGGAATATTGGGGCGGCTGGGAAACGGGACAATACGAAAAGGTGTTGGTGCAATTTGTTCCTGAAGCCACCACCCGCCAGCAAATGCTCGAAGGCGGCGAAACAGATATTGTCACGAGCATTCCTGTCGATTCATTGGAAACGTTCGCGAACAATCCTGATTACACTGTGTCGATTGAACCATCCTTGTTCAATTACACAGCATTCTTCAACACACTGAAGGCGCCATTGGATGACATCAAGGTTCGCCAGGCGTTATCGTATGCCATGCCCTACGAGGATATTATCAACATTGGCGCAAGCGGACGCGGCACGCAAAGTTACGGCTCGGCACCCAATGGTGTCTTTCCATATTCAACCGACGTCAAGCAATACACCTATGACCTTGAAAAAGCCAAGGAGCTCTTAAAGGAAGCCGGTCACGAAGGTGGCGGTTTTAGCCTCAGATTGACTTATGCTGCTGAGAATTCCACCGAAGAAGCCTTTGCGCCATTGATCAAAGATTCCTTTGCACAGATCGGTGTGGATGTGACCATCGAACCGCTGCAATTCAGCGAACAGTGGACGCTTGCCAAGACCGACCCCGCCACCGCGCAGGACATCTTCCTCTTGCTCTACTGGCCCACCTATTCAGATGCCGGTGCCGATAACTTATGGTCCATGTTCTACGGAACCGCTGAGGCACCGCATCTCAACGCCACCAAGTTCAACCTGTCCTATTGGTACAATGAGCAATACAATGCGCTCATGGACGAAGCCAGTGGTTTGAGCGGAACCGACCTTACCGCCTCACTTGCCAAGTACACCGAAGCACAGAACCTGCTCGTCGGAGAAGCGCCTGCCGCATTCCTCTTCGATACCAAGGTTGCTGTCGTGGTACCGAACGATATCACAGGTTTCCAATATAATTTGAATTACCCGGATGTGCGCTTCTGGTTCTATGATCTGCGCCCGGTCCAATAAGGTATAACGCACTAAAATATTCACCACGGAGAATACAGTTTATGTACGCTCCGTGGTGAATTTCTATCACTCATGCAAAAGCTTGAATTCTTTCTGCGCAGGCTATCCACCTCCCTCTTCGTATTGATCGGCGTATCGGTCATTACGTTTTTCCTTGCACGGGTTGTGCCTGCGAATCCGGCCGCGCTATACATTGGACCAAAAGCACGTCAGGAAGATATCGACCGTGTTACAAAACAACTTGGTCTCGATAAACCTCTGCCTATTCAATACGCGGTGTACATGCAGGAGTTGCTGCGCGGCGATCTTGGCACGTCCATCTCTACCAAGCGTCCCATCACCGAAGAACTCGCAGGTCGTATCCCTGCCACGTTGGAATTATTATTTTCCGGAATGTTCATCGCAGTGCTGTTCGGTGTTCCGCTCGGGGTGTTGAGTGCGCGCTCGCAAGGCAAACCTTTTGATGTCGGTGTGCGCATCCTTTCGATCGCAGGCGTATCCATGCCCGCATTTTTTCTTGGACTTATTCTTCAGATCATCTTTTTCCGCAACCTGGAAATTCTGCCGCTGGCAGGTCGCGTGGATAGCGACCTGCGCTTCACGAATCCATTGACCGAGATCACCAACTTCCTGCTCATCGATTCATTCGTGACTTCGAACTGGATCACATTCAAGGATGCTTTTCTCCACCTAGTCCTGCCTGCCCTAACGCTTGCCGCCTACCCTATGGGTTTGATCGCTCGCATGACGCGCGCCGCCATGCTCGAAACACTCGAACAGGATTACATCCGCACGGCGAAGGCATATGGCATCAAACAGTACGTCATCATTTACTTATATGCGCTCAAGAATGCCATCAGCCCCACACTGACGGTGATCGGTTTAACGTTTGCCTTTGCCCTCACCGGCACTTTCTTTGTGGAGATCATTTTCAATTGGCCCGGGTTGGGATTATTCACTGTCCGCTCATTGTTGAATCTGGATTACCCCGCCATCATGGGCATGACCTTGTTCGGCTCCATAGGCTATGTTTTTATCAACCTGGTCGTCGACCTGCTGCAAGCCTGGGTCGACCCACGCATTAGTTTACATTAATTATGGCTGCTGTTCCTGTCATCACCCCCATCGACTCTGAGAACACCCGCACATTGCGGCATGTGCTCTCGGTGATTCTGCGTGAACCGCTTTCACTTATGAGTACAGCCGTGATCGTACTGTTCATTTTACTGGCGACCTTCGCCTATCAAATCGCTCCTTATCCCGAAGAAGGCGCAGGCAAGACCCATGCAGACAACACCTTGCTTTCACCTTCTGCTGAGCATTGGTTCGGCACAGATAAACTTGGACGCGACATCTTAAGCCGTATCATTATGGGCGCACGACCTGCTTTGATGATTCCTATTGGCGTTGTGCTTTTTTCTGTATTGATTGGTGCGCCGTTGGGAGCTTTGGCAGGCTATAAAGGCGGCTGGCTTGATGAAGTCATCATGCGCATCACGGACTTATTCCTGGCTTTTCCTTCCTTGTTGTTGGCAATGGCAATCGCCTCCGCGCTTGGTCGTGGACTCGATAAAGCCGCGATCGCGCTCATTGTTTCGTGGTGGCCTTGGTACACGCGCATTGCCAGAGGTGTTGCAGTAGGCTTGAGGGAGAGATATTTTGTCGAAGCCGCGCAGGCTGCGGGTGTAAGTGATACGGTCATCATCTTCCGTCACATCTTGCCGAATACATTATCTCCCATCCTCGTGCAAGCCACCGTGGATATGGGAACGGTCATTCTCGCGATGGGCGGACTCGCTTTCCTCGGGCTTGGGACCCAGCCTCCGTCACCTGACTGGGGCTTGATGGTCAGCGATGGGCGCGGCTACATTCTCGAACAATGGTGGATCGCGACATTCCCAGGGATTGCAATCTTTATCGTTGTACTGGCATTCAACTTGCTTGGCGATACCCTGCGCGACATCTTTGACCCGAGGCAATACAAATGACAATATTGCTTCAGGTTCAAGATCTGCAGTTGGAATTTAAAACCGCCCTCGGCATTCTCAAAGCCTTGAACAACATCACATTCGACGTGCGTCCGCGTGAGGTCTTCGGCTTGGTAGGCGAAACCGGCTGCGGCAAGACTGTGACAGGGTTGTCGATTCTGCGGCTCCTGTCGAAATCCGCCCGCATCACCAACGGATCAATCCTTTTCAATGGCATGGATTTATTGAAAACCTCTGTCAAAGAAATGGAAGCCTTGCGCGGCAACGATATCGCGATGATCTTCCGGGACCCATCTTCTTCGCTCAACCCGGTCTTCACCATTGGCTCGCAAATGGAACGTGTCATTCGCCAACACACCCAGATGAATGTGAAAGATGCGAAGTTATATGCAGCAGAGATGCTCAATAAGGTTGGATTGCCCGATGTGCAACGTATGTTAGCCGCATATCCACATCAACTTTCAGGTGGACAACAACAACGCGTGATGATCGCCATGGCACTCTCGTGCAATCCGCGTTTGCTGATCGCTGATGAACCCACCACCGCTTTGGATGTCACTATTCAAGCGCAGATCCTGCGCCTACTGCGTGATCTGCAAGAACAATTTGAATTCTCCGTCATCCTCATCACGCACAACCTCGGCGTGGTCGCGCAAACCTGTGATCGCCTCGCCGTTTTGTATGCAGGTCGTGTTGCAGAGATCGGCTCAACCGAAGACATCTTCAATAATCCAAAACATCCCTACACGCGTGGTTTGATGAACGCCATCCCACGCCCTGGCTCACGCGGTAAGAAGATGGCAGCGATTCCAGGCACGGTTCCATCCAACCCCGGCGCGATAATAGGCTGTCCGTTCGCGCCGCGCTGCGAGCACGTGTTTGATCGCTGCAAAGTTGAAACACCGACTCTATTTGATGTCAGTGCAGGGCATCAAGCCGCCTGCTTTTTAGTAAGCTCCGCTGGTTGAGTAGGGCGAGCGCTTTTCTCGCCCGTACACTTGCACCAGCACGCAAGTGCAGGTGTCGAAACCAGCAATATCAATCAATTTGGAGATTCGCGGTTGGTATATGTTATTGGTGGTTTCGATACGCCTTCGGCTACTCAACCACCGAGATAAATTTGAAACAATGACTAACTTAGTAGAAATTTATTCCCTCAAAAAACATTTCCGATTGCCCGGCGGATGGCTTTCGGGTGCGATACGTTATGTCTATGCCGTGGATGGCGTGGATTTAACCATCGCCTCTGGCGAGACCTTTGGGCTGGTCGGCGAATCTGGCTGCGGGAAAACCACCCTCGGACGGATGGCAATGCGGCTCATCGAGCCCACTTCTGGCAAAGTCGTCTTTAACGGGCAGGACTTGACAATGTTATCCAAAAAACAAATGCAACCTGTACGCAGACAGATGCAGATCGTTTTTCAAAATCCGCTTTCGTCATTGAGTCCGCGCTTGAAGGTGGAGCAGATCATTGCTGAACCTTTGAATGCACATCGCGCAATACCTGCGAATGAAATTCGTCCACGTGTGATCGAGTTGCTGGAACAGGTAGGGCTTGGCAAACAACATCTTGACCGTTTCCCTCACGAATTGTCCGGCGGACAATGTCAGCGCGTGGCGGTGGCACGGGCATTGGCGTTGAATCCAAAGTTGATCGTGCTGGATGAACCAACCTCCGCATTGGATGTTTCGGTGCAGGCACAGATCATCAACTTGCTTGAAGACCTCAAGAAATCATTGGGCTTAACGTACTTGTTCATCTCGCATGACTTGAACGTGGTGCAACATATTAGTGATCGTATCGGCGTGATGTATTTAGGAAAACTTGTTGAGGTTGGTTCCGCGCAAGATGTGTTTGAAGAACCATTGCATCCGTATACACAGGCTTTGTTTGCATCCATCCCTTTGCCTGTTGTTGATAAGAAACGTGAACTAAAAACATTGGAGGGCAATGTGCCCAGCCCGGTCAATCCACCGAGTGGCTGCCGCTTCCACACACGTTGCCCGATCGCCGCAGGGCGGAAAATGTGTCAGGAAACCGAACCAGCTTTACGGCCAGTAAGAGGCGGGCGAAAAGTCGCCTGTCATTTTGTTGATTGAGGAGTCATTCATGAGTCGTTTATTCGGTATCGCGGGAGTACAAATGTCGGTCGTGCGTTGGGATGCGGACGCAACCTTCGAGAAGATGGCTGACCTCACGACAAACATTCAAAAGCAATTTCCCTGGGTGAGTATGATCGTATTTCATGAGTTGGTCGTGCCGGGGCTGGTGCAATTCATGACACCCGACAACAAAGACTGGTGGAAGAAGAACAGCGGACCGATTCCCGGATCACAAACCGATCGTCTATGTGAACTTGCGCGTAAAACAAAAAATTGGCTGATCCCCGGTTCGATGTGGGAAATTGAAGATGACAAAATGTATAACACCTCGGTAGTCATCTCGCCAGATGGCGATATTGTTGCGAAGTATCGCAAGATGTTCCCGTGGCTGCCCTATGAAGCTGGGACATCTGCAGGCGATTCGTTTTGTATATTTGACATTCCGAACATTGGGCGCTTCGGTTTGTGCATTTGTTACGACATGTGGTTTCCCGAAGTATCACGGCAACTTGCCTGGATGGGCGCGGAAGTTATCATTCAACCTACGCTCACACCTACATCCGACCGTCCGCTTGAATTGGTGATGGCGCGTGCCAATGCGTTGTTCAATCAATGTTATTTCTTCAGCATCAATGGTATTGGCGAATGGGGTGGCGGGCGGTCCACGATCATCGACCCGGATGGACGTATCTTGCAGGAAGTCGGCACGAGCCAAACCTTCATGACCGAGATGATCGATCTCGATCACACCACACGCACGCGTGAGTTTGGCACATTGGGTTTGGGACAAACGCTCAAACAACTGCGCGACTCGGGACATACATTTCCAGTTTATGGAAACGGCAAACTACCGGAAAGCAGCTTTCAGCAATTGGGTGATCTCAAGTTCCATCGTGAACTGAATCAGAAATAATACGTATCACGGAGTCAAACGGGTGGCGCAATGTCGTCACTCGTTTTATTTTTTTTCATTCCACATTCGCCAAAGGAGCAGCTCATGAAAAAATCCGTATCCACTTTTGCCCTGACGTTGTTCATCGTCATTGCACTGGTTTTGATGAACACGCCAACTTCAGTCCAAGCCGCAACCCAAATCTACTTTACTAATTTCAACAGCGGGTATACAGATTGGACAGCAACAAGCCCCACAGGCGGTATTAGCCTGACAACCTCCCCAGTCATTAGCGGGAGCGCGGTCCATATTCTCAATACTGGCAACATTACGCGTACAGTTTCCACGGTTGGGTATTATGGAATTTCGGTAACATCCAACCTGGCGGCGTCATTGTTGGAAACAAATGATTGGTGTTATGCAGAATATAACACTGGCAGTGGCTGGGTTGTCATGCAGCAAAAGACCGATGGGCAGGACAATAGCGTGTACAGTTCAGTCACGATAAATAATATAGCAGGCGCCGACAACAATGCCAATTTCCAAATCCGATATCGTGGACAGGATTCCACAGCCGATCACTGCTATGCTGAAGACATCACTGTTAGCGGTACCCTCGGCTCGGCTCCTACCAATACGCCTGTTCCGCCTGCCAACACACCTGGTCCTACCCCCACACTACTTCCCGGCGGCTCAGTTCCCGGTGACCCGCTCACTGGTTCAGGTGCCGTAACTCGCACCTTGTTGACATATTCCAATCTGATGACTGGCTCCAGCACTGCACCGGTGGATGACAGCGCCTTTGCTCTGCCAACTAATGCGGCCATGCCAGACTTTGTATTTGAGGGCCGCCTGGAGTTGCTCAATGAAGCAACCAGCGGCGGTTTTGGTGAAGTCCGTGATGATTATGCTTACACCGGTAACGCGGATAATCCACGCAAACATTTACCAGAATTCAGTTTTGAGTTTGTCCAGAACGGCAGTCATCTCATCCCTGTGCAACAAGGTCTTTCATACACCACACACCCATATTGGAATTACATTGTCGGCCCAGGACGTGTCTGGAAGGAAAACAGCGATAACGGTTATACGCGCGCAGCATTCCCCTTTGCATTGATTCAGCGTAACTCCAATTGTACGCACAATGGCGAGATGACATTTTTGTTCAACGCCTCTGGCATTTCAAAAATCCGCTACCAGATCACACAAGAAACCTGCACCTACTACAAGGTCAACATGTGGGGACAGCTATCTGCCACATATACGCCGTATGCTGTTACAAACGCAACTACATGGAAAGCTGCCTACGCCCAAGAAGTATCTAACCGCCTGCCGACCAAGCCAATTTCCGCATTGGCAACTGACTTCCCAAGTTCCGGTGTGGATGTTTCCAAATTCGGCAGCAACATCACCTCTGCTCACATGACAACCTACGGCGTTGTCATCAACGGCATCAATTACGTATCTGGTTGTGGCACCCGCTATGGTCAATACGCATTCTGCGGGAATATGCGACTTCCCTCTTATTCAACCGCCAAATCCGCTTTTGCCAGTATGGCGTTGATGCGTTTGGGACAGAAATATGGCACAGGCGTCTATAACCTGCTTATCAAGGATTATGTCCCTGAATATGCCAGTGCACCGGGCATATGGACAAGCGTTACCTTCAACCATGTGATCGATATGACAACCGGAAATTATCGTCTCGCCGGATACGAATCAGATGAAGGTGGTTCTTACGTGAGCACTTTCTTTCTGGCTGAGCCATACACTGATAAGATCACGGCCGCCTTCAACTTCCCCAACAAGAAAGCCCCTGGACAGTTATGGGTGTACCACTCATCTGACACTTTCATCGTTGCGCGTGCCATGAACAATTATCTCCAAACCCAGGAAGGTAGCGATGCTGACATCTTCAACCTTATCCGCGATGAAGTCTTCATCCCCATCAAGCTTAGTGCCGGCACGTTGACAACCCTCCGCACGGATAACTCCACGACTGGAAAACCGTTCGGCGGGTATGGTCTCTTCTGGACTCAGGATGATATCGCCAAGGTCGCCATTCTGCTGAATAACCAAAACGGCATTGTGAACGGAACTCAGATCCTGAATGCCACCATACTGAACGACTCACTCCAGAAAAACCCTGCTGATCGTGGTATTGACACGACTGGCACAGTGGCTTTTAAATACAACAATGGTTTCTGGGCAAAGAACATGACTCCCGCAGAGTTCCCGCAATACACCTGCTCGTTCTGGGTTCCGTTCATGTCTGGATATGGCGGCATTACGGTTGGCATAGGACCCAATGGCGCAACCTATTACTATTTCAGTGATAATGAAGAGTACTCTTGGTATGATGCGGTCAATGAGACAAATAAATTAAGTCCGATGTGCCCATGATTTTGCAGGTCTTGAACGAGCGGGTGGCACTAGCCGCTCGTTCAAGAAATTACCTTCTGCTAGATATGCCACCAAAATAATTACTCTTTTAGCCCTCATTTCGCACGAAAAATATGTCCGATTGTGTGTATCCCTTGCCCATGTAGATTCTATGGCGAGTCATTGAAGCCTGCACTTGTGCGCCGGCAATGTGATCGCACCGATCATGACCAGTAGCAGAAGTTGCTGGGCCTAGACCATCTATTGGCCTTTCATGCTAGCCTCGAAATACGGGCGTGGTGTTGCCCTTCGCCCCATTATCAAGGCTCCACTATACAGCTCAATAAATTACGATGATGTACCCTTCATCGACGCTTCTGCCGTACTGGGCGATGATGGTTCCCTGAATATTTTTGTGATGAATCGTGGTGCCGACAGCGATATCGAACTCTCTTGCGATTTACGGGCCATTGGAAGTATTGGTTTCAAGGAACACATTATTCTCCATCACGATGATGTCAAAGCGATTAATTCAGAAGATGAACCCAACAAAGTCGTTCCTGTGGTTCGTCACGAGTATGAAGCAGAGAATGGAAAATTTACCGTTCAAATACCTGCCTTAAGCTGGAATGTTCTGAAGTTTCCAGATGTAATACGGTAAAGAGGAATTCTGCTAAAAAAGACACGGTCTCTTCAACGACTTGCTTCTCCTTGATAGTGTCTCCCATTGAGACGTTGCCCGTCACTCAGGACAAGTGGCGGGCAATTTAATTAGGTTTTATATGATATTGCTACCCTAAGGATCAATAAAATGTGGCTAGGCTCACTTATATCTGTTTAGGTTTGGTCTACATTATCGTTCTTAACTCGCTTTTTCCCTGAGTATTGGATTTGATGTCTTGACATAAAAACGCCTATTATCTTCAACCCCTTACTATTTATTAGGCAGAGGAAAAATGGGTTCTATTGTGTGTATCCCTGCCCTTGTGGCTGGCGTGGGGCTAGACACAAACAGTGCACTTGTGCAGAAGCGACTGTTACCAAATACCAGAAATGCATCTCAGGGGCCTTGCTTGATCGTATTGATATTCACATTGAAGCCCCAAGAGCGGATTATGAAAAATTGAGCGATGATCGAATGGGAGAGTCGAGCGAGGCGATTCATGCGCGTGTACAAGCTGCGATAAATATTCAACAACAACGTTTCTCAAACAATAGATCATCTGACATCATCTGTAACGCCGATATGCGTCTCGGGGAGATAAGGCAATTTCGCAAGTTGCAGGACGAAGGTCAGAGTTTGATGCAAGCGGCAATGGGTCAACTCAATTTGTCGGCATGCACCTATCATCCCATCTTTAAATTAGCGTGCGCTATCGCAGACTTCGTAGGTAGTGAGGATATCCAGTCCTCACATCTAGCGGAGGTGTTACGGTACGACCGAAGTTGATGATGTGTTAAGGTGAATCTCCATATACAACTTATTTCCTCATGAATTTGATCCGGCTTAAGTGTTACCCATTGGGTTTGTCTTATCTTATTCAATTCAATCTCAGCCCAACATTGACGCTTTCTGTTTCAATATGTTAAACTGAAAGTGCTTTCAAATCTGCTTTTACGAGACTGGATATGCCAAGAAAAAAGAACCCTACAATTTATGATGTTGCAGAAAAATCGGGAATTAGCATCTCGACCATTTCGCGTGTTCTGAATAACCCTGAAAAGGTGAACCCTGAAACGCGCGCGCTGGTGTTGGATGCCATTGATAAGCTTGGCTTTGTCCCCAAGGCTGAAGCCCGCGCGCGCGCCTTAAGCAAGACCAATCGCATTGGCGTCATTACACCATTCTTTACCGCGCCATCCTTTGTTCAGCGCCTTAGAGGTGTTGCCTCTGCCCTTGCTGCATCTAATTACGAATTGGTGATCTATACCGTTGACTCATTTGACCGCTTGCAGGGTTATTTTTCATCCATTCCCTTTACCGGCAATCTCGATGGCTTGATCGTAATGTCCCTGCCCATTCAGAAAAAGGATGCGAAGCGGCTCGTTGAACATGGGATTGAAACTGTCCTGATCGAATATTCCCACCCTGAACTAAATTGCATAGAGATCGACGATGTTCGCGGCGGACAATTGGCTGCAGAGTATCTGCTTGGCAAGGGACATCGTCACATTGCTTTCATTGGTGATAAGGAATCCCATGATTTTGAGCTTCATCCAGCGGGGATGCGTCTCAAAGGTTTCCAGCAAGCAATGAAGAATGCCAAAGTCAGCGTCCCTAATGAATATATTCGCTTATTTGAGAATACCCAGGAACATGCCATGCAGGCAACTCGTGAGTTATTGAGTCTGCCCAAGCCGCCAACCGCCATCTTTGCCGCCGCAGACATTCAGGCTTTAAGTGCACTAAAAGTGACGCGCGAAATGGGCATCAAAGTCCCGGAGCAATTGGCGGTCGTTGGGTTTGATGATATCGACTCGGCTGAATTCATGGACCTCACCACTGTCCGTCAACATTTGGATGAATCAGGCAAACTCGCAGTCGAGATCCTGCTCGCGCACATCGCCAATCCATCACGCCCGCCGCAACATGTAAGCATCCCGTTGAATCTGATCGAACGCCAAACTGCTTAGAGGCTAACGATGCCCATTAACTCCTCTCCCACTGGCTGGGTTCTGGAAACACGTAACACCGCCTATGCTCTTGGATTAAATGACGCAGGCTTGCTCACGCATCGCTATTGGGGCGTGCGTTTGCCCTTCATCAATGATTATCCTGTGCCTGCCAATCCCGATTACTGGGCGGCGGATGGACCGAATCATTTTACACCGGAGGAATTCCCCGGCTATGGCGGCACGAAATATATTGACCCGGCACTCAAGGTGACATTTGCAGATGGAGTGCGTGATGTGGTCTTGGAATACGTGGATGCAACGATCACCGCATCTTCCTCACCGACGCTTGCCATCCACTTAAAAGACCTTCACTACCCGTTACATTTGACTCTTCACTACCGCGTCCACGAGGACTATGACCTCATCGAGCGCTGGGTCACGCTGGAGAATCGCGGCGAGACAGACATCACCGTGGAAAGACTCTTCTCCGCCAAGTGGACATTACCCGAAGGCGATAATTATTTCCTCACGCACATGTTCGGTCGCCACGTGGATGAATTTCACATGGTGCGTGAGCCGCTCGCACAGGGACTGAAGGTGATCGACAGCAAACGTCTCATTACCAGTTTTCAACATAGTCCGTGGTTTGGAATCGATCGCAATGCGAATGAAGATTCAGGTGAAGTCTGGTTTGGCACACTGGCATGGAGCGGCAACTGGAAGATCACAGCCGAGGTCTCAGACTGGCACTCCACACGCATCAACATCGGCTGGAATGATTGGGATTTCGCATGGCTCCTGAAACCGAATCAGCTTCTCGTCACGCCTGAGGCGTTTGCCGGGTACACCAAAAACGGCTTCGGAGCAGCGAGTCGTCTTTTGCATGATTATGTCCGTGACCAGGTCATCCCACATGGCAATATAGTGCACAAGGTTTTATACAATTCATGGGAAGCCACGCTCTTCAACGTGGATGAGCCTTCGCAATCGGCACTGGCGGAGGTCGCAGCGAAGATGGGCGTGGAGTTATTCGTGATGGACGATGGCTGGTTCCACGGGCGCATCTGGGATACGGTTGGGCTCGGCGATTGGTGGCCCGATGAAGTGAAGTTCCCGAATGGCATGGCGGGGTTGATCCAAAAGGTGAATGCTCTGGGCATGGATTTTGGCTTATGGATCGAGCCTGAAATGGTTAATCCCGATAGCGAGTTGTATCGCACGCACCCCGATTGGGTCATTCACTTTCCCACCCGTGCCCGCACTGAGACGCGCAATCAATTGATCCTGAATATGGCACGTGAAGATGTGCAGGATTATTTGATCAGTGTGTTGGATAAATTATTGAGTGAAAATAAAATCGCGTTTATCAAGTGGGATATGAATCGGCATGTCAGCGAGCCAGGTTGGGAGAATGCGCAGGGCGATCCGCGTGAAATTTGGGTACAGTATGTCTATGGTTTGTATCGTGTATGGGGCACACTGCGCGAACGGCATCCCGATGTGATCTGGCAGAGTTGCGCCAGCGGCGGCGGTCGCGCGGACTTTGGGATTCTGCGCCTCGCCGACCAAATTTGGACCAGCGATAACACAGAAGCTACTTGCCGATTAAATATTCAAGAAGGTTATTCACAATATTTATCTGCTAACACGATGGAAGCTTGGGTAACCGATGCGGACAAAGAAAACGTACCGCTCGAATTCCGTTTTCATGTGAGCATGTGCGGGTCGCTTGGCGTGGGGGGCAACCTGCTTGAGTGGAGCGAGGCCGACCGTGAACTCGCCGCCCAATGCATCCAGCTTTATAAAGAGATTCAACATGTCGTTCAATTGGGCGACCAGTATCGTTTGATCTCACCCCAAAAGAATCCATTCTCGGCTGTTCAATACGTGAGCAAGGATAAAACTGAAAGTGTGCTGTTTGCTTTCCGTGTGCATATCCCTGATTTTGCCAGAGTGGTAAAATTACCTCTGATTTATTTACGTGGACTTGAATCAGACTCACTGTATACTATTGAAGGTTTCGATGAACCACGCTCGGGCAAGGCATGGGTGGAGTCCGGGCTGAAAGTGGATTTGAAAAATATGCAAAGTAAGATCTTGCGAATTAGAAAAACATCGTCCTCATAGCAATCTTCCTAATCGAGAAAAATTCGCCTTAACTTAAGTATTGACTCCTAAACGGGTGTGTGCTAAACTTCCTTTTGAAAGTGCTTTCAAGGTAACACTTTCAAAAATGTGCAATCTTCTCCTTTTGAATCTCGACTGCCGGAGGTGTGCCTTATCGAAAATATAAAAAATAAACTCTAAATTACCCGCAAAATCAAATTTCCAACCAAAATTATGAGGAGAACTATGAATAAGAAATCACTGTTATGGTCTGTGGTAAGCCTGTTTGTCTTGGCTACCATGTTGTTATCCGCCTGCGGTGCACCTGCTACTGAAGCTCCCGCCGCAACCGACGCTCCAGCTGCGAATGCTTTACCTGCTGGTGATGGCAAGGTGATAATTTATGGCGGTTACGGTGAAGCTCAGGCTGCTGCCTTCCAGAAGGCGCTTACTGAATTCGGTGCAGCTAGCGGTATCGAGGTTACCTTTACCTCTCTCGCCACCTTCGATACTGACATCAAAGTAAAGATTGAGTCCGGTCAGGAACCTGACATTGCCATGTGGCCCCAGCCGGGTGGTTTGAAGAACCTTGCTGATCTACTCGTGCCGCTTGAGGATGTCATCGATCTTAGCAAGCCGCTTTCCACCCTGGTTCCTGGCTGGGATAAACTTGCAGTGGTTGACGGCAAGATCTATGGTCTGCCCGTTTCTGCAAACATGAAGTCACTGGTGTTCTATAATCCATCTGCTTTTGAAGCAAACGGCTACACTGTACCTGCCAACGCCTCTGAACTGAAGGCATTGGAAGAAAAGATCATGGCTGACGGCACTGGTTATCCGTGGTGTGCCGGCATCGAATCTGGCGGCGCTACCGGTTGGCCCTTCACTGACTGGATGGAGCAGTATGTTTTGGCTCTGCATGGTCCGGACGTGTATGGCAAGTGGATCACCGGCGAAGTCGATTTTGCCTCCCCTGAGGTCACTGCAGCTGCCGACCTGATTGCTGAACGTCTGCTCGCTGAGGGCCAGGTTAATGGCGGCGGCATTTCCATGGCGACCAACTCCTTCCAGGACACCACGCCTCTGTTCGCCGAAGGCAAGGACAACGGTCAGTGCTTCATGTTGCGCCAGGGTTCGTTTATCACTGCGTTCATGCCTGAAGATATCCAGGCTGAGGTTGCAGCTGGCGATTACACTCATCTCGATGTGTTCTCCATTCCCGCTCCTGAAGGTGGTCAGGCTGGTGTGATCGGCGGTGGTGATATCGCGGCTGTCTTCGATGGTCACGTCGATCAGGATGTTGCCAAGGTTGTGGCTTTCATATTCAGCCCCGAAGTTCTGAAGTACCAGGTTGCCACCGGTGATATTTCGCCGCACAAGACCTTCGACCTTTCTCTCTACCCGAATGAAATGCAGAGGAAGATCGGTGAAGCCATGGCGAACGCTGCCGTATTCGGTTTCGATGCATCTGACCAGATGCCTGCTGAAGTGAACGCTGAATTCTGGGCTGCTGGTACCGACTTCGTTGCCGGCCGTGCCACCTGGGCTGAGGCTGCCGCACGCATCGACAGCAAATACCCATAACCTCTAAAAGGTAAAATAGTGGCACCGGCTCTCGTAGGGTCGGTGCCACAGTTCTTTTGGCACTTCTCGACTAGAATATTTAATTAACCGTAGATTTGGAAATCCAAAGATTGGAGATTGAGTCATGGGCGATATCATTTTCGGGCTGGTTTCCATTGTGATTGGCATTGCTGCCAGTTATGGGCTCTATTGGCTGCTTAACTTCCTGCTCTCCCTGCTCCCAAGACGTATTCATGAAAAAGCTAGTTGGCTGGCTTTTTTAACACCAGCCGCGGTGCTGGTGATCTTGGTGCTTATTGTTCCTTTATTTCAGACCCTGATCTGGTCTTTCAAAGATGACCGGGTAAAAGAGTGGGTCGGATTCAAAAACTATGTTGATCTTTTTACAGATACGCGTTTCTTGGGAATCCTGTTGAATAACTTTTTGTGGGTGCTTGTGGTGCCCGCGATCACTGTGGCAATTGGGACTGCGGTTGCCACTCTTTCTAATCAAGTGGGACCCACTCGCGAGCGAATCTTCAAGTCTTTGATCTTCATGCCCATGGCGATCAGCTTTGTTGCTGCGGCAACCATCTGGTCTTATTTCTACGCCTACGTGCCGCCGGGCCGTCCAGAGATCGGTTTACTTAATGCGGTGGTGAAATTGTTCGGTTCTGATGCGCAACCCTGGTTGACCATGGATCAGGGACGCCTGAATTCCTTTTTGCTCATGGCAGTTGTAGTCTGGCTGCAAGTGGGTTATTCCATGGTCGTTATTTCTGCTGCGATCAAAGCTGTGCCTGAAGAGACGATCGAGGCGGCTCAATTGGATGGCGCGAATGCCTGGCAGGTCTTTGCTGGCGTGATCTTGCCCCAGGTTTGGGGAACGGTAATGTCGGTATTTGTGACGGTTTTGATCCTTGTCATGAAGGTCTTCGATATCGTGCTTTCCATGACCCGCGGTAACTTCACCACCAGCGTTCTGGCATTTGAGTGGTACAAGCAGTTCTTCGAGAACTCCAATATTGGACCCGCCTCTGCCGTCGTGACAGTATTGGTATTGTTGATCGGTCCGTTGATGTATCTGCAAATTAGAACAGTCCAACAGCAGGAGTCGCTGCGATGAACACAGAAAAAATTACGCACTTTCTAAGAAGGATGAATCTGGGAAGTACCATTACGATGCTTTTTCTGGTCGCGATATGGTCAACCCCCACCGTGGGTCTGCTCATCACGTCACTGCGACCGAGTTCACTTGCCGAAATTTCGCCCTGGTGGGAGGCCCTGTTCAATCCGCTCAACACAGTCTGGACTCTGGATGCCTATCAGGCTTCGCTGGAGAGCGGTATGCTGGCATCCCTGATCAACACCATTGCAGTGACTGTACCTGCGACCATTCTTCCGCTCATGATCGCCGCCAATGCTGCGTATGCATTTACATTCCTGAAATTCAGGGGTAAAGAATTTTTCTTCGCAACTCTGGTGGCTTTGATGGTTATCCCCGTGCAGTCTTCACTGATTCCCGTGCTCAGGGGCATGGTTTGGGTTCAGCGTACATTTGATATTCAGCTCACCGGCACCTACGTCAGCGCCTGGTTGGTGCATAGCGCGTTCGCCATGCCGCTGGCGATCTACACCCTGCGCAATTATATGATGACATTGCCCGTCTCCCTGATCGAAGCTGCGAAGGTGGATGGCGCCAGCTTCTACCAGATCTTTTGGCGTCTGGTTTTGCCAATGTCTGCGCCTGCGATCGCATCCTTTGCGATCTTCCAGTTCCTATGGGTTTGGAACGACTATCTGATCGCCTTTATCTTTGTTGGCGAACAGAAGTCGGTCATGACCTATCAACTATTGCGGCTGCTGGGACAGTACGGACAAGGCTGGCGGGATGTCGCTGCTGGATCCTTTATTTCCCTGATCATCCCACTGATCGTGTTCTTCAGCCTGCAGCGTTATATCGTTCGCGGATTATTAGCTGGCTCTGTCAAAGGCTAGTTTCTTCTCATAAGCCGGGCACCACACCTGGCAAACTAGGTGCCGGGCTTCAATTCTCTTTCGAAGCCCGGCTTTTTCACAGGATTATCGATGGTTACTGACCCTCTTTGGTATAAAGATGCTGTCTTTTATGAAATCGCGGCGCGCGCCTATAAGGATGGGAATGGCGACGGACATGGTGACCTGCACGGTCTCACCGAAAAACTGGATTATCTTCAAACTCTCGGAGTAGATTGTATCTGGCTCATGCCGATCTACCCATCACCTTTACGCGACGATGGTTACGACATTGCAGACTATTACAGCGTAGACTCCACCTACGGGTCACTGGACGATCTCAAGGTCCTGATTGAGGCGGCGCATCAACGCGATATCCGCATCATTATGGACCTCGTGCTGAATCATACATCTGATGCTCACCCCTGGTTTCAAGCTTCCCGCTCCGATAAAAACTCCCCCTATCGTGATTATTACGTTTGGAGTGATACCGATCAAAAGTATAAAGACACGCGCATCATCTTTCTTGATACCGAACCATCCAATTGGACCTGGGATGAAAAGACGGGGCAATACTATTGGCATCGTTTCTATGCCAGCCAGCCTGATCTGAATTTCGATAATCCCAAAGTACAGGAGGAGATGTTCAACGTAGCGCGCTTCTGGTTGGATCTTGGCCTTGATGGTTTCCGTGCCGATGCAGTCCCTTATCTGTTTGAACGTGAAGACACGAACTGCGAGAACTTACCAGAGACGCATGTGTACCTCAAGCTGTTGCGCGCGTTTATGGATAAGAACTATCCTGGTCGAATCCTGTTGTGCGAAGCAAATCAATGGCCCGAAGATGTTCGTCCCTATTTCGGTGATGGCGATGAATTTCACATGGGTTTCCACTTCCCCATCATGCCGCGCATTTACATGGCGCTCAAAAAAGGTCGTGCAGATGACATGATCGAGATCCTCCGCAGGACTCCGCCCATCCCGGAAAACTGCCAGTGGTGTACCTTCCTGCGCAATCATGATGAGCTGACACTGGAAATGGTCACACCTGAAGAACGCGATTGGATGTGGAAACAATACGCGCCCGAACCACGCATGAAGTTGAATCTCGGCATTCGCAGGCGTCTTGCCTCGCTGCTGGATAATGACCGCCGCAAGATCGAACTTGCGAATTCACTTTTATTCACTCTGCCCGGCTCGCCGATCATTTATTACGGGGATGAGATCGGCATGGGCGATAACCTTGACCTGCCCGACCGCAACGGCGTCCGCACGCCTATGCAATGGGATGCCTTGCCTCATGGTGGTTTCACAACGGGTAAGCCGTTCACTGAATTGGTCAAAGGGGAGCGAAGCTACCAGCATATCAACGTCGCCAGCCAAATGGTGGATAAAGATTCGCTTTTCCACTCCATCCGCCGCATGGTTAACATCCGCAAACAACATCAAGCGTTTGGGCGCGGCAGCATGGAATGGGTCAAAACAGATAACCCAGCTTTTGCTGTTTACACACGCGAGTATCAAGATGAGACTTTGTTGATCATCAATAATCTGAGCGATTCAACGCAAAAAATTTCGCTGCCTGCTGAATATCATGGCGATTATCTTGACTTGATTTCGAATACAACCCAATGTATAAATTCCGCTGTGATGCTTCAACCTTATGCTTATCTCTGGTTGAAACTGACAGACTAAACTTTTATGGCAATGTCACGCTCTGAACTCCATCGCCCTCAATATCACTTTACGCCTCCAGAAATGTGGATGAATGACCCCAATGGCATGGTGTACTTCGATGGCGAGTATCATCTCTTCTATCAATATCATCCGCACAGCACCGTGTGGGGACCGATGCATTGGGGTCACGTTGTCAGCCGGGACTTGATCAACTGGGAACATTTGCCGATCGCGTTATATCCCGATGAACAGGGCATGATTTTTTCGGGAAGCGCAGTGGTGGATTGGAATAACACCTCCGGCTTTGGTGAAAAAGCAATGGTCGCCATCTTCACCTACAACAAGAATCATATCGAAACGCAAAACCTGGCATACAGTACAGACAAGGGACGCACATGGATAAAGTACGAAGGCAACCCCGTGATTCCGCATCCCGAGCATCTGAAGGATTTTCGCGACCCAAAAGTTTTTTGGCATGTGGACCATTGGGTCATGTCACTTGCGGCAGGTGATACGGTTCTCTTCTATGTGTCGGCTGATTTGAAGAATTGGGAGCAAAGCGGATCGTTCGGCAGCGGGTATGGTTCTACGGATGGCGTTTGGGAGACTCCAGATCTATTCGAACTTCCGTTGGCTGATGGCGCGGAAACACGCTGGGTATTAACTGTGGGAGTGGGAAATGGCGGTCCCGCGGGTGGCTCAGGGACTCAATATTTCATCGGTGAATTTGACGGCAGGAATTTTACTTCTGAAAACCCACAAGAAACCATCTTCTGGGCCGATTATGGCGCAGACTATTACGCGCCGCAATCCTGGACGGATGAGCCCCATGCACGCCGCCTGATGCTGGGCTGGATGAACAACTGGCAATATGCGAATCTGATTCCCGCCGCAAGCTGGCGCGGAACATTCAGCATCATTCGTGAGTTATCGCTGGCGCGCACTAAGAATGGCATTCGTCTCATTCACAAGCCCATCCCTGAAATGCAAACCTTGCGCAGTGGACATGACCACTGGCAAAGTGAAATCATCAAACCCAACACGAATCTGCTTGCGGATATTCGCGGAAAATCGCTGGAACTCGTTGCCGAATTTAAAATCACCAACGCTATCGATTGTTTCGGTTTGCGTGTCCGTACCGGGCAAAATGAACAGACCACGATCAGTTACAAAGTCAAAGACAAAAAACTACTTGTAGATCGTGCATCCTCAGGTCAGGTTGATTTTAAAGAAGGCTTTGCCAAAATCCATTCCTCTGATTTATCACCGATCAATAATAATGTCATCCGCTTGCATATCTTTGTAGATGCTTCATCGGTTGAAGTCTTTGCAAATGATGGTCTGGTCATTTTTTCGGAATGTATCTTCCCATCCGAACAAAGTCAGGGGCTCGAACTCTTTGCCGAAGGCGGCGAAGTCATGCTCAAATCACTGGATGTTTTTCAACTCACCCCTGCACAATTCATCATTATAGAGAAATAACTATGTTAACTATACTTAATCTCGAACGCGAAACACATCGCACGTTAAAACGCTTGCTTCCGCGTGTGGAACAAACATTGGCAGATCAGATCTCTGCCGATGCACAAGGCTGGGATGAATTCGTCACGCGCCTGGATGCGCACTTCCCTGCACTGTTCATACTGTACACTGAAATCTACAGCGACCGCTATGATTTCTTCTTTCATCTTGAAGACCTGCTCATCAGCCTCGCGCGCGCCTGGTTCGCGCGTCCCAAAGATTTGCGCGCGTTGGACAAGGCGCGGGAAACGAATCCGCTTTGGTTCCAATCGAACCAAATGCTGGGCGGAGTCTGCTACGTTGATCTCTTTGCAAACAACATCGAAGGCATCAAATCCAAGATCCCGTATTTCAAAGAACTTGGTCTCACCTATCTGCATCTCATGCCTTTATTCAAAGCCCCGGAGGGCGAAAACGACGGCGGCTACGCGGTCAGCAGTTATCGCGAAGTCCATCCGCCGCTGGGTACGATGGAACAACTCGCTGAACTCGCGCGTGAATTGCGTAACGCCGGCATCAGCCTCGTGGTCGATCTGGTCTTCAATCACACTGCGGATGAACATACGTGGGCGGAACATGCGAAAGCTGGCGACGATGAATACGCGGACTTCTACCGCATCTTTCCCAGCCGGGAGTTGCCCGATGCCTACGAGCGGAATCTACGCGAGATCTTTCCCGACGAACACGCTGGCGCCTTTACCTTTTTCTCCAACTTGTTCCCTTCCCCCATTTCCGAAGGAAATGGGGGAAGGGCTAGGGATAGGGGTGGCGCCTGGGTATGGACGACGTTCCACAGTTATCAATGGGATCTAAACTACGCCAACCCCGCAGTCTTCAACCGCATGGCAGAGGAAATGTTGTTTCTCGCCAACCAGGGTGTGGAAGTGATCCGTCTCGATGCAGTTGCGTTCATCTGGAAGGAAATGGGCACAGGCTGTGAAAACCTTCCGGGCGCGCACAAATTAATCCAAGCTTTCAACGCTGTATCGCGGATTGCATCACCTGCGTTATTGTTCAAATCCGAAGCCATTGTGCATCCCGATGACGTGGTCAAATACATCGCGCCGGATGAATGTCAACTTTCCTACAATCCGCTCTTGATGGCATTGCTTTGGAATTCACTTGCTACCCGCAAAATCAGACTGCTCTCCCAAGCCCTTACCACCCGTTTCAAGATCCATCCCGAAACAGCCTGGGTCAATTATGTGCGTGTGCATGATGATATCGGCTGGACATTCTCAGATGAAGATGCTGTCACGATCGGCATCAATGGCAATGACCATCGTCGCTTCTTGAACGAATTTTACCGAGGTCGCTTTGAAGGCAGTTTTGCACGCGGACTTCCCTTTCAGGAGAATCCCAAAACCGGTGATTGCCGCATTAGTGGCACATGTGCTTCACTTGCTGGCTTGGAAAAGGCGTTCAAAGAAGATAAAGCGGACGAGATCGAATATGCCATTCGACGTATTCTGCTCATTCATGGTGTGATCCTGATGTCTGGCGGTATCCCGCTGATCTATCTCGGCGACGAGATGGGCACGCTCAACGATTACACCTATCGCGATGATCCCGCCCACGAACGTGACAGCCGCTGGGTACATCGTCCGCGCGCGGATTGGGAGAAGTATACAAAGCGCAATGACCCCAATTCAATCGAGGGACGAGTCTATCAAGGCTTGAAAAAGCTGATCGAATTGCGCAAAAGACTTCCAGCTTTCGCAGGCGGCGAGTTGGAAATCATCCAAACCGAGAACGAACATGTACTCGGCTTCACGCGGACCCATGCAGGCAAGCGTGCCATGATCTTCGCCAACTTTTCAGAGAATCCACAAACTGTTCAGGCACGTATCTTTGAACAATATTCGGTGCAAAACAAAAAACATCTGCATGGGATCAGCCAAACATCATCTCAAAGCGAAATTGTTATCGAACCTCTGGACTTTCTGGTTTTCGGATAACAGATGAAGGCTGAAAATAGTCTTGGCTGTGTGTGGATACACAAAAGTCCCCGCACACTAGATGCGCCGAATCGCGGTCCCGATAAAAAACGGCCATTTATTGAACCCGTGGAGCGTAACTAAAAATGTGCCGAATTTAGGGAGCAAATTGGTATAAAACAACAAAAAAAACCGACCTTATTGATCGGTTCTTTCGTTCATCTATTGGCGGTCCCGACGGGGTTTGAACCCGCGGAGCGTAACTAAATGAGAGGGAGATTCTCGATAAACAGGATCCAAAGCTCCATATAGGATATTTTGTCAGGGCGATTGTATAGCGTCATCTATAGGGTGTCAAGGAATTTTAGGAAAATAGGTTAAAGTCGAGACAAATGTCCATTCATGTCAAAAGCGATAGATTTACTTCATAGATCCAGATAGATGAAGCAAGTACCAACGCAGGTATTAACACTAACTCGGTGGTTATTGAACATTATCCACGGTTTCGACAATATCATTTCGCAAGCCACTGGAGCCCTCACCGCGTCCCAATCGTTTCTCCCGGCCAATCCACACGAACATGCCGCCATCGTACCATCGTGAATATTGCTGTGTGCGTGTGACTTGAGCACCCGTACGGGGAACTTCCTCATCATACAAATACAGTGACGTTCCTGGAGCATGTTCAGACAGCAACAGACCTTTACTGTGGTTTTGTGGATCATGACACTCCAATTGCATAGGACTTTCTTCTTCTGCAGGGGAAATGGGCAGCAAGGGAATCCAAAAGTCAGGATGTGATTTGTCCCATGTATCGAGACGATAGACCAGCGTGCTTTGCTGGCCGGGAGGATTCCGATCACCATCAAGCCTTGCCTGTCGAGCTTGATATTCCTCGTGACGGTCGAGAGGTTTCCCGCATTTTGATTCTACAAATCGTTCAACCGCCCATGCAATATTTGCTATTTCATCTCTCAAAAGATGCAAATCCTCAATCGGAGGGCTTGTGAAATCCTGCGAGATGACTGGCGGCAAAAAGAGTGCTGGCGCTGAGGCATTTGACTTTGCTGCAGAATCTGTTGAGAGTGCGAACATTCGCCAATCATCTTTCATAAAAGGCGAAATATTATCTGCATCATCTCCGAAAGTGTTAATAACTTTTAAGCCATTAATTCGGACAAGTGAACCGGTATCCGACTCGATTGGGATAACAAAGAAGTCGTTTCCATATTGAATGAGAAACTCGACGAGCAGCATTCTTGCGAGATCGGTTGGCGCAGCCGTAATTGAACCAAATCGCACCTTGGCATCCTCAAATTCCCACAACCTACTGGCTGGCAAGCCTCGAAAACTCAATGCGGTTGGAAGTGTTGCATCTTTGATCGTTTGGCTTTGCTTGGTCGCGGTCTTAATTATATTCTTGCCAACTGCTTCATCGAATGAATACCAATCCAGATGTCCACCTGGATATTCAGCTGCCGCTAACACGATTTGATCAAAATTCGATTCAATCGGTGTGGCTAGGGCACAGGAATATTCCATCCGAGCAGGATTCCAAGATGCACGGCTTTGTGGCGGATCCACCGGACCTGCCATTTTCATACACCAATCCTTCCAATCTGCAATTGCTGAATTTGCTATGGGTGCATCATCTATAGGATCAAATCCTAAGCTTATTGCGGGATTTGTAGTAGATGCTCCTTGGATGACATCTAACAGTCGCGCTCCGTCTATTACACGACCAGCCATCAAGTCTAAAAATGCCAAGCTCTCCTTATCTAGGTTATTACGTTCCGCTCCAGTCAATGGTTTTAACCCGAAGTCGTTCAAAAGTTTTCTGCGATATTTACCAACAAGTGTCGCTTCAAGCAGGCGTAGAAAATGTTGACCAGCTTCTACAGCCAAGCGGCGATTGGATGCCATCACCATTTGCGCTGATGTTTGTTCTCTTTCGACAAGATATTCTAAAGGTGTTTCATGCGAATATTCTTGGACATCGTCAGGAGTGAAACTTTCGATTGATCCCGGCAAAAAGAAAGTTATTGGCATCTCGTCACGGCTATATTCGGCCCAGACAGGAGAGCCTGTATCTTCACCGTGAAACTCACCAAATTGCCATTGCCGTGCTAATAACCACAACGGATCATGAATGCGCATCTCCAGACCCGCTTCCATGTCCGCTGCACGTGAGTGAGGTTCAAGCCGCATCCAGGTTGTAATCGAGGCCATAAGCTTATATCCTACTTTCCTGCAAATTCAGATGATATTGTGTCGCCATGTGGATCACCACCAACGTTATGTGCGACAAACAACGCTGGCAATAGATGCCCGACTTTGGAAAGCGAGTCGTAATCGACAGTGCGTAATTTAGCCAAATCTAGTGTTTCGTTCAATATTGCCGCTAGCGTAGATTCGTCCCATTTCTTTTTGAGATCAGGGAGAATTGCCAGAAGTATGGCCTGCGGTGCAGCAGCGCCAGGCGCATCGTAATGGAATACAAGTGAAGTCTGCACCTTCGTGCTGGGAATTACTTCGACCCATTCGTCGACCATTAAACCAACCAAGGTCGTTGTGGGATCAAGTTTTGTCAGATCCAGCGTCTTCTGGATACAGAAAGTTATGGAGGTCGCGCCCGCTTTTTCTGCCATACCTTTTGGTAGGTTCCACGCATCTTCTGCGCTTGATGGTAACTGCATGACCTGCAAAGTCATTTGATCATCTCTACCGAGAATTTCACTATAGGTCACAACATCCTCTAATCGACGGACCCCCTCCCGAACGCGTGCTACAGTTTGTAGCCAGGTAATAATTTTGTCCGACCCTGCATCTCCAGCACTTTGGCGTCGCTGCAGTGCTGGCCGGAAACGATAATTCTCATTCAAGCTAGCCTGATCATCTAGCTTGAACGGCAAAAGAATACGGAACCCTTCACCAAATAGAACAGAAAATTTAGCAATGTAACCGTTCAAACCTGAACTTGAAATTGAAGCTAAGCGGTTGTCAATTTCAAGAATCTGAGAATTTACACCTTGAGCCTGTGTTGTTAAATCTTTGTGGATTTCGCCTACATTGCCAAGAATGAAACGTGGGACAGCATTTTGTACGGCAAAGGCACTGAATTGCTCTATAACATCCTGGAGGGTTTCCACGTCAGTTGAAGTCGGATTATCCGAAATAATTGACAGGGCATTTAGTAACTGCTCTTTTGCATCATCCCATATTTGCATCACACTTTTCAGATGTGTATTAAGTATCGCAATATCTGTCTCTGAAGACCCACTCGTACCAGCCAAGGTAAGGTCGCGCGATTCAAGTGCCCGGCTATTTGTAATCAATTCCTTGATGTTACGTACCCACTCGAAAAAATTCTGAAAAGTCATTTCGTCATATCCAAAACTTTCGTCCTTAGCAAACACGAGGCGAAGACCAGCATCCTCCGCAACCCCTTCCGGCTTTTTTTGCAAGGCTACACGTGTCAGACGAAGCTCTAATTCAGTTTGTTGCGAAATGTCCGTAAGTGGATGGGCATAGATCAAATCCAGTGCGCAAAGACCAAGCAATTCAAGTGATAGATTCGTAAAGCCATCTGGGTCGTCTTCGCCAGGTTGTTTACCGTGATTGTAATATTCTGCTTTACAACGCACTTTGCTAGGATCACCAAGTAATTGCTCCGCCCAGGCGTTCAGTGCAGGTTCAGCAATTGCGCGAGCCCGTTCAGAATTCCAGGAAGGATCAGAAGTAACGGATGTATTAAGTAAAACAACAAGTCTCTGCGTGAAGGCAACACCTGATTGAGGTGTGTTGAGCACCTGGATTTCCCCAGGCGCTTCGCCGCGCGAGACTGCATCGAGGGTTGCACCGGCACGGAGATAATTGCCCTGTACGGCTTGGAATACACCTTCAGTAATACCCAGATCTCCAATCGCATCAACCGCGTCTTGAATATCATTCAAAACTGCCATTACTACATTTTTCTCATCACTGCTAAATACCTGGAAGGCATTGGTTTGTCGAGATAATTCCAATAACTTTAAACCATCTACAACATTATTTGCAGCAACAGCCTCTTGCGGCTCATCAGAATCACGGGATATCAATTTGCCACCGGTTAACGGTGCGAGATCGCGCAACTTGGCAATCATCGAGTTGAGACTACGATCGTGCAAAGTTCGTTCAAGGCGATAGCCGAGTAAGGCGCCTAGAGGTTGGCCCTGGCGTACTCCATCCATCAGCCCTAGCGCCAGGCGCACCCGTTTAGACGATAGATCAATTTCAAGACGTGCGCCTTCTAGTTGATCCTTGTGCGTTAGATATCCCGACATTAGAACAGCAGCCGTGGCAGCCTGGGCACTAGAAGGAGCATGGATATATCCATCACTCAAGGATGGATCAGTCCGTGGTTTTAGATTTTCAACCCAGCCGTATCCTCCCAGGTAGATTCCGGTTGTTTGACTTTCACGAAATTTCTTGAGACGATAAGTTGCCAGCGAAGTGATCCAGGCATCAAGGCGATGGGAAGACAGGTCAAGAGTTTCACCTAACAGCCGTTCGAGGGAATCAGTTGACAAGCCAGCAAGTAGTTTTAGCCCTTTCACAAAGGCTCCCAGCGGGTCCGGGGCATTATCTCCATAACTTCGTAATTGATCTCCAAGACTCATGTTTGTGCCTGTTGGGATTTGCTTTAAAATTCGCCAGAAGGTAGGTGTCTTGGGGAAAGTAATCTGATCTTCTACTAGACTTATGTCGATGTCCACCAATTCTGGCTCAAACCAAGGTGGATCCTTTGGAGTTCTTTGCGTTTGAGTCCATGATTGAAGGGTCTGTTCTGCATAAGCCAGTAATGTCGCTTGCCTCAACAACTGATATAACAACGGTTTGGGCTGTTCAGATGGGATGAGTTTGTCATAGTAAATATCATCTATAGAAATATTTACTGAAATATCTTTATTTGCCAAGGCGCTAATATAGTTATTCTTTAATGTTTGTGTTTCCGATATAGGCTCTCCCTCGACTAGTGGTCCATTCCATTGAAATGGGACCCGGGCAAAGGTCGTACCAACCAACCTTGTATTATCCGAGCCTGCTGGCAGGCTGATATCTTGAATCGCTGCCCATATCATAAGTTTGAGTGAACTAGTCGCAGCTTCGAAATCGATCTGATCAACTTCCTGACCTGGCAAACGCCAGAACAACTCAAAAAAGCGTGGGCCACGCACCCAACGCCAGCTGTAACTGCTGGAAATAGCTTCCATCCCCAGAGTCTCTACCAGATCTTTTCCAATCTCATTGGGATCTCGACCTACATGGGGAACGGAATTCAGCGTCTCCTGCCAAATTTCCCATACCTTTTTCAAAGGGGGTATCAGATTCATATCATCTGATGACCAAAGATTTAATGAGGTCACCGGCAGAATACCATAAGGCTGCTTTCCAAAACGCAGGGTCGGTAATGGTCCGCGCGCACGAACATAGTCAACAAAATAGCTCCTCCATTTATCTTTATTTTGAACATAATCTGGAAAAACACCCAACACAAATTGGTCGAGGAAATAACCGAGCGTCACAGGCCAGAGAACGCGGTTGAAATTGGCAGCATCACGCTGATCGTGTCCATCCGCATAACGCAAATGTGACAGGTGTTCAATATCCAATCCAAGTGCGAATGCTGTCTGCGAGCCATCATCTGGTATAGAATCTTTCGGAACTCCTTGAGTATTTCGATCTTCGCGCTCTAGCGCGAAACTGGTCTGAAAACCCAGATCTTCGCGTGAATATCCTGAGCCGACAGTTTCAGTATTATTCGTGGGGGTACCCTGCGGAACGAAACTACATCCCCAGGTAAAGCGATGCGCATCGATTAATTCTTGTAGCTCAGATGCACCATCTTTGGGATCGTTCAAAGTGCCTTTGATTCCCAGCACGATGAGTCGATCTAAGCCTCTGGAAGCATCATCCAACATCATCCGAATGCCCATTCCATTTTTCACTGCTTCATCGAAGTCAACCATCCATAACATTTCAGGATCGACTGGAATCTTAGAGTTTGATTTGGCGGTTGCGATGTATGTTTTTCCCTCATCCGAATCACTGTCAGCAGTTGGATTAGGACCAGTATTTAATGTATGTGGAATCAGATCGCCCCATTGCTGATTAATAACTACCAGTCCATTTTGCCCTTTGCGGTATCCGATCGCGAGCCAGCGATCCGGTAAAGCTCGTGCTTGAGCCGCACGTGTCCAACTAGATTTTTTCTTGTCCTCTTGTGGGAGGGATTTAAATTCAGGCTCAACAGCAAGAGGTGTAGCTGGGTCTGAGTTAGGTTGGCTCGGGCGTGAACTGTCTTCATTTGTTGGTCTGAGCTTTTCTGCAATGTAGGCTGCACGGTTGGGGCCGTATCGGGAGGCTAATTGTTGCCAGGCAACCAGTTCCTGGGCTTTCCGCGTTTTGTAAGCTGGATCATTATCTTTGTATGGGGCGTTACCAGCTCGCCAGGTCATCCGCCAAAAATGTTTGCCCCACCGTTCCTCATCATTCGTTAGTTCAAGTTCGTGAGTATCCTGATGGATATCATCCGGATAAATACGGATCTTTAATTCGGATTGTCCGTTTACGGTTTCGGAGAAACGCGTTTCAAGGCGAACAGGCAATAGGGCAATCGGCACATTTGTTTGTAAGTCCGTAAAAAGACGCTTAAGGGCAGCTTCATAAGCGGCTTCGCTGTCTTTTGCTGCTTGCCTTGCATGATCAGCTTCTATAGAAGCCCTACGAACAGATTCATTGAGTTTCAATAATTCATTTCCCAGAGATAAGATTTCTTTGTTCGCTTTATCCAGCGCTGACTTCGTCTCAGCATATTGGGAACTTTCTGCAATATACTTTTCGAGAAGCTCCCTGGCTTGTTGAATGGCTGATTGAAGTTCCTGTTGTTGTGATTCGAGGGTTTGCTTCCTTTTGAGGGATTCATCAAGTTGCTGTAGGAGAATATCTGGTACAGGAAGATTAGGAAATGTGTTTCGGAAATCTTCGATTTGAGATTCTACGAGAGCGATATTTTCATTTAGTGCTGAAATTTGACTTTCTATGCCAGCCAAGGCGGTTTCTTTGGCAGAGATATCGTCTTGAACAACTGGAATTTGCGCGAGTGCCTGATTGATCTTGTCTAATTTGGTTTGAAGGTATGTGGCCTGTTTCTGTGCTTCTTCCAATGCAGATCGAGCCGCAGGTAGTTTATCGGTGGCGGCTTTTTCTCTTGCTTCTGCTTCATCCGCGGTAAGCTTCGCTTTCGCCGCGTTATCGCGCAAAGTATATAACTCGGTCAGGCTTGGCATGATTACTCCCTTGTTTCCGGTAATAGATCGCTGGCGTGAATGGCCACACGGACAGAACTCTGAAGGGTGATGCAGGCAATTTGGGCGCTATCTGTTGTTGAATCCCATTTCCAGGCATGGGGCTTTTTTTGTGCTTCACCAGGAAATTCCGGAACCGGTTTCAAACCGCCAGCCAGCTTTATATATCTGCTGCCTTCTGAGAGGTTAACATGTGGCCAAGCTAGATCGCGCCATGTCCAATTAGTATTGAGACTCTGCGCTTCTGTATCATCAAGTCCGTAGTGGGGCGATTGGAATTCCTGTTGAATGATAATAAACCAGCCAGCGCCGTCATCCGCCGTATTGCTGGATGGATCATCGGTACCTCTGGCTGTGACTGGGTCGAGATTAAAACCGAGGAAATAAATATCGGGAGACAGCTCTCCGCGAAATATGGGATATTCCTCCTCGCTCGTGGGATTCCGAGGATTCGTCTTCTTATTTGTCGCTGCATCTTTGGTCCATTCTGCCTTCGCTGCGAAGATTGTTGCGCCCGGATAACGCCTAAGCAAATCGCCGCGGATTAGTAAAACCATTTGGGTCTGTGTAGGTGGGCCAGTGCTATCCACCGGCTCTGGGTTGCGGATGTTTTTTCCCAGATTGTTCTCCGCCCATTCATGAATTGGTGATATATCTTTTCCGTCTTCAATATTCGCCTTGCGCTCAACTTCATTATTCGTCCCCGGAAAGCGACCGCTTGGATCCCAGAACTGCCGAAAATAGGTACCGCGTTGATCGGTTGGATAACCGCGCCATAACAATTCACGGCTCATTTCATGATTCAATCCAACCAAAAAAGCCTCGATAAAACGCGGATTGCTCTCCAAGGAGGTAATGGTGTTGGGCGGGATATGTTCGAGGCCGGGCAGTAACCACTCCTGGGATTGATCAGCCAAGGCTTTATACATGGGGGTTGGAAAATCAGGTGCAACCAGCACAAAATCCAGTTCTTCAGCCTGCCAGCCAGGCGCCTCGATGAGTTTACTTATTCGCGCAGAAATCGTTTTCCGAGGCTCGAGTTGGTTGTGAACGATGGTCTTGAATTCGTCAAAATCGAGTTGGGGTTTAATCTGAACTGGCTCATATTCGCAGGGTTCTACTGAGTGCTGGAGCATGATTGCAGCGAGTCCAAATAATATAATCCTGAATTGTTCGTGATCGGGCAGGGCGGCATTGGCTTCGGCCAATTGGTCGAGGAAAGTTTGTGGGATCAATGGAGTCCATTTTAATATTTTGGAGATAACCCAGATTACAGAAATCATCCACGATAGAAGCCTTCTCAATGGTGTTTGATAAGTTTTATCAACATTATTGATTATTTCTTTTGATTCTTCAATCAGATATAAGGCTGGCTGGTAATATGTGACAACTGAATCATAACTATAACTTGCGCCTACACTCATAAATTTATTCAGCATTTCTTGTGCTTTAACCAATTTTATTTCAGCCTGGCCCAGTTGACTTTGTGCAGTACTAGACAATGATGAGATTGATTTTCGGCCATTGTTGAAGATATCTAGAATTGCACCAATCTTTTTCAAGAGTTGTTCAGCCCCCCATCGAGCATCCAAAGCGGTCAAGAGCTTTTCAGGGCTAATGGCACAAGGACTCCGGTCGATAATACTTTCCATCGTCATCATCCCATTAGGAGTTGGCCAAGTCAGGGGAGCTGGTTTGATTGTGCGATTGTTTAAGTTAGTTATTAGTTTTCCTAAATTTTCCTTGCCCGCTACATTAAATCTTTGCGCAATCCTGCCGCGTGGCCGAACCATGCGGCGAAACTGCGCGGAAGTTACCGCGCGCGGAAGTGCACTTGCCATCACACGACCAAGAGCCGTCAGATTCTGCCAAGGTGAATTGGCATAGCTCACACGAGGTAATACCGGTCCCATCATTAATAAGAACGTTTTTTCATCCAATTTTTTTAAGCGCTCTTCATGGATCGATTTACTCGCGGCACAGGCCAGTTGTGCCTGTCGCACAATTTGGTTTGCTCGTTCAATGTCACCCACCTGCTCCCAGGCGGAGGTCATCAATTGTTCCTGTTGATCACGAACAATTTCAGCGCCCAGACCGGCCGCGACGCGATAACACGGATCCAGATTGATCGCTCGAAGCCAGGGTCGATCACGTTTAGTGCCGCTTTTTAGTGTGTCTGGAATAGCGCGTTGGGCGGCATGCCAGCGTCCATAGAGCGGTGGTGGCAGGACTGGAACATCTGGCGGTGGCGTGGCAGTTTCATTCAGCAAGTCCTGCAACTTAGTTTGATAAGTTGCGGATGGACCGCCCGGTGATACATCCCGAGGAGGATCCTGTAGCGGTGCTAATGCACCTTCCAGATCAACCGGAGGATCATTTTCAGGCAGACCATATCCGGCCTGGCTGATATCCAGCTTGCGTGTGCCAACTTCATTGAAGGTGAGCTGTCTGGGCTCAAGTTGCCAAACCAGTGCCTCAAAGTCGCCTTGGGCACCAGTGGCGAATTCCCAAGAGTAATACACTGGGAGGCGAATCTCATTGGGTGAATTAACAGTCAAAACCCAGGCACGATCTTGAACCATTGAGGCATCTATAGGATCTCCTAATCCTGACTGGACCCCATATTTAAAGGTGGGAACGAGACAGGCATAATAGGATTTTTTTTCTTCCAAATGGCGTGGGCACATCAAGCGCGATAATCTCGGTCCGTGTTGTTGTCCAATAACCTTCTTAATATCATCTTCAGTACCCGTCGTAGTTGAAACTTGGACATGTGCCCAAGCCCAGGCTTCAGAAAGATCAGGCAATTCTTTGAATGCATCTGTTGTGATTGACAGCACCCCCGGTAAGGGTTTGTTGTTCTCCCCTGTAGGACCCATTAAATCGACGCCATCCCGTTTTTCAACAACAATAAGGCATATCCAAGGTTGCAGCCGATTATTTTCCGGCACCTGCGGTGTGAACAGCCAGGGGAAATCAGGTTGGTCGAACTCAATGAAAGGGAAATAATTGGGCTCAAAATCTGGCCTTTGATCCGGTGGATTAGGGGTGCCGCGAATAACCGCATCAGTATTGATCCCAAGCACATCGCCAGGGCCAAAGAGAACTATAGTAACATCCTTAGTCTGAATGGTGTCACCAGCCCCGTTACTGATTTCGGTCTTTACTTTCAACTGGATACGACCACCCACGAGGTCAGTCGAGGTTGCGGCGCTGATTAGGCCTTGCCGGACGTAAGGGAGATACGTAAATGTATCCATAGACGAATCCTTTATTCGACCTCGTGCAATTCCACTACCTGCCAGTTACCAGCAATATCAGTACGGCAGACAACCTCAGCCTCGGTATAGGTTTTGTAGACTTCAGTGTCATGCCGCGCGAAATCAATGGCGCTCACCACAACGTATTGCGGTTCCTGAACTTTTATACCTTGCGCAGTTCCCGCAAATTTGGCGGCGCCCATGGACTGCATTGCAGTTTGTTTGCCCATGCCTGGCTGTGTAAGCCTTAATAAGGTTTCATCCGAGATTTGAACTTTACCAACTGCCCGTTTCATTTCTGCCTTCTTGTCAATAACGGTAACATCGTATTCGAATGATGCGCTCTGTTGGGTACCGATTTTTATATCATTTGTTCCAATACGAGAATGGCCGCATTGGAATGGCTCAAACTCAGGGCTGGATAGTTTCTGATCCTCGGTCAGATTAAGGAATTGGCCGCGTGCAAATGCATCGCGCACAATCAGTTCTGGACTAACCGATATCTTGGTGGGCTCTTCTGTGCCTGTGCTTGTGCTTGCGAGCAAGAACTGACTAATTCCAAACGGACCGGGCGATGTCGGTACGGCTGCGCCAAAGCGTTCAATGGGGACGCCCAAAGGCAACATGCTTTCCCTGACCGTTAGTTCGCCCAGCGGGTGTGCCAGAATTTTATCCTCTACATCTTTCATCTCATCGGTAGTCAACTGACGCAGTGAAACGAGCATACTCGCATTAGCTGGCAATGTCGCGCTCCAACAGCGTGGATTGGATAATTCAGTAGATAGCGCATCCAGGGTATCAACTACAACCTGGTTAAATTCTTCTACCGGATCGCCAACTTCAAAGTGTATTGGAAACTCACGTTTCCCGAAGAACTCTATTGTGGCTAGCCCATTCCCAACGAATGGCTTTGGACCTGTGAGTGTCAAAATCAAATCTATGCTGAAGTTGAACCCGAAAGCTCGCACGACTACGCCGCCAAAAAGATCAACAATAAAGCTGAATGGCACGAATTCGACCATGGCGTCGAAGCCAAGAAAACCGGACACTTTCGCCCCAGACATTTCAGCATATACTTCAATTAAAGCCCCAAATTGAAATGAGTTGGCAGTAACGGCAAGGTAACTCTCCAAGCGTATAACAGCATGCAAGCCATTTTCTTCATAGTTCAGTTGTAAGGCTAGCCGATCCAAAAGAGGAAAACCCACAGGCGGTTTATAACGAGGATTGAAACCACCAATCGCTTGGATAAAGACAGGATCAGATCCCCATTTCAAACGTAACGCCATGCCTCCGGTAAGCGGAAATAGTGCAATCCGCGAGTTTGTTAGAACTCCATCGATGGATACCTCGCCTTTGTCGAAATCAATTGTCCCGATAATATCGAGGCAAATATAAACAAGGACTTCATCCTCAGGCTTGTTCTTTTTGGGCAATGCCAGTGTGATCTTGCCGAGCAAAGCCAGGCGGATGGGTGAAGGAATTTCAATCAGGATACCCAGTTCAATACTCAGGACGGGATACGAGCCACCCCAAATGATCTTGACCATCGGTCCAAAAACGAAGCGGCCTTCGGCTGGTGGGAAAATAGCCTGCAAATCGCTGATAATCTTGGGCGCATTAACAATAGGATCTTTGGGAAATAAAATCGAATCGACTGTTTTGTTCTTGATGCCATCCCGCAATACATCCAACATCATGGTTCGGTTGACGCCGATTAAACCACCTACACCCGTGAGGGCAAAGCCATAGCCGAGTTGGATGGGTGGGAACTCAGCAGTGAGAATAAAGAGCAGGGAAAATGTTTTTCTGCCATCCGGCAGGCGCGTGTTAAGGATGCCAATCGCAGTAATTGCGATCTTGTCTTTGATATTCAAATAAACAATGCCGGCATATTGTTCCTTATCAGAATCAAAGGAAAGGTAACCGCCGCCAACCAATACACTGGCATCAATTGACAAACCTGCGCCGTCGGGAGGTTTGAAGCCAATGGCTAGGTTAGCAGAACCCAGGTTGCCACCTTTTGGCGGAAATGTTATGAGGGCTTTGATGCCAATCCGACTTATACTGCCCTTGACCACCCCCGCAATCTCAACACGTGCAGTTACAGCAACAATAATCTCTATAACGGTCTCGTTGTTTACAACCTTGACTTGGAATACCAGGTAAATTGAGTCCAACTTCAAGACACCGAACAGATCGATATGCAGTGGCAGGGTAAGTTCCAACCCAAAACTACCCCGAAACTTTATGCCTCTGCGCAAGCTAACATCAAGACCAATGTCAGCTTGAAGTTTGATAGGGTCGCGAGGAAGCACTTTGTTCAGAAAACCATCGCCGTCACCAGATTGGATCGCCAACAGCAAAGACTTGAGATCAATCGTCCCACCAAAGTCCAAGCCATCAGAATCTGTACTTACTTTTATTGCTGTCTGAATCTCACCGATTTCGAAGTGAGTGCTATCCAATGATCCAAATCGCAAGGCTGGTAACACCATTGGATCCGTCTTGTATTGCAGTTCAGCGGTAAGCTGAATGGGTGCACCAGTTCCCGCTAAGCTCACAGAATCCGAATTTATCAACAACGGCTGAAGTGCACCTTGCAAACTAGCTGACAATGTTCCATTTGCCAATGGTAGAGCAACGAGAAGATCTCCGCTGGTGATAAGCACGATATTTATCCGATTCGTTTCATCTGATAACGCTATAACCACGCGCAGAGCAGTGCTTATGTTCGACCCAGACGGGAACGAACCAGAGACGATCAGAAATCGTTGGGCGGCAGCGATTTCGGCCGGCGTCAGGGGCGATTCTAATTCTGGTACGATTCCATAACCCGCAGTCAACCCGAGATCGACCAGTCTGGCTGCCAGAACAGGACCAATCAGATCGGCCACCGCGTCTGCCATACGTTTTGCCCCTGTAGCGTCAGTTAGAAATTCTTGACGTATGTAACTCAATGGATCATGTATTGCCTTCCCAATTGCCGCAAGATCAAGTTTCCATTGTTGTTTTGCCGGCCGAAGAACGCCTCCATCTGTGCGTTTGATCTCTGGCAAATCTACCGGTTTGAAAATGCCGAGGCATTCAAGGGCAAAGGCAACCTGTGGTAACGATGAAACCAGATAATGTTCGATGAGGAAACTTAGCAAATCCTCTCCGAATTTTATTATCGCATCTTCAGGCACTTCGCTTGGATGATGTAACGATGAAATCAGGTTAATAATATCGGCAACGGCGGTTGCTAACGGGATTAGAACATCGGCGATATCTTCCAGTGCGATGCTTTCCTGCTCAAGCAAATCTTCTATTTTTTGAAGTGCGTTACTGAGTGTGTTAACTGTAGGAACAAAAACGCTCGCGTCTGTTATGCCAAGGGCTTCGCTATCCCACGCCAGTACCTGCAGAATGATGGCAAGATCATTCTCATCGCCAAGGTTAAGGAGGGGACGCAGAAGTTCAATTGTCTTCTGGAGAAGCATGCGATCAAGTTCAGTTGTCACGTCAAAGAGTCCTCTCTTTACTACCTAATGCGTTGTGGTGTTACGGGACTACGGGTACGGGTACGCCATGTCGTTCCATCAGCTTTTTGGCCATTTCTTGACCAAATTGAAAGAAAACATCCCAACGATCATCGTCTGCCGCAGGGTAGTCATCTGTGTTGTTATCGATTACCACCAACACTGCGGAAATATACACTGCCCCTTGGTGCGTGCGGACGAGCAATACATTACTCAGATCCGTAATTAATGGGTCTGTTGGACGAGGCTTAACCCAAGCCATTCCGATCTTAGAAACTGCCAACGACGCCGTTAACGGTCCAGGGGGTGGGGGTACTGATGCAGGAGGCACAGATTCATCGTAGCTTTCCCAACCAAGTTGAGTGGCATCCCATTTTAGCGGGTCAAGATGAGTTCCAATTCCTATTGGACTATTCTCTCCTCTAGAAGGTAAAAAATCAAAATTTTGATTTTTACGAAGCATTTCATACATCCCACAATGATCTACATGGTTAAGCAGCCTCTCTTGGGCAAGCATGGTCAACAAATAAGCAACACTGCGCGCAGTACCAGCCTGAGTTGGTGGTCCTATCGGTGCATTCGGAATGCGTCTTTCGGAGCCATTGCCCCAGTTTAGTCCGCCATAATCCCTCCCGATAAAAAGACCTCTAGACCCAAGAGGTCCGGTGTCATGACCTGTTAGTCGGTTCCAACCTGAACGATATAATCCGCTTCGATTGGTAAGAGACCAAAGATATTTAAAGCCGAGAGCCCTGATAACCAACGATGCTGCTATGTTATCTGACCAGCCAGCCATAAGGCGCAAAAGTTCTCTGGCTTTTCGTGCTTCTATTTGGGTTCGATCACCTCTTACACCGGGACGATCGAGACTGAGTTGATGGAAAGTATCTAATTCGGAATCTGACTTGATTTCGCTGGTGAAATCAACTACGCCATTGCTTTTAATCTCAAAAAAAGTTTCAATTTTTGGCAGTCCCAAATTTATTGAGGATGCCCTCATGCTGTCATAACGTAATCGGGCTTGTACAGCCAATCTATTAATATCTACAGGACCGCTGTTCAGGAGTTCAAGTTCAACCTTTAGATATCGTAAGTCAGAACGAAGTTGATAAGCTGCATACAACGGCAGTATTTTTGCAAGACTGGCTATAAACATGAATCTGGTGTCTCCCACCCCTGCATATGCCGGCGAGGGCGCGCCCCCCGGATGTTCAGTGAGATCAACAACAGCAAAAGCATATTTGTCTTTTTTTGCGGCCGATATGTTTGATAGTAGGGGTCCTACAACATCGTCAAGATCTTTTTGTAGTTTGCCATTGATCTCAAAGCCAAATTTAAAGCCGGGATCCAGGCGCCCATGTTCGCCCAGCATTGGACCTGGAGCTGCAGGAAGACTAGCGGTAACTAGTTTTGTCATAGAGTCAAGCATTGAGCTATTTACCATAAAAACGTCTCCACATTCAAGATAGAAGCCATTCTCTTTGACCAAGGAACGATTTGGTAGATAGAGGCTTCCTTCTAGATGAAATATCTGGTGAAAATACTTTATTGGGTGGGATGATTTGTTTCATGAGTATTCTGTGTTGACATGGCTTGAAGCCTATTTAATATATCTATCAATTGTCGATCAATCTCTTTAAGACCGTCCATGATTATTGTTTCCTTTTTATCTATTCGGTCGTAATACAACTTTGAAACCAGGATTGGCAAAGCCCCCATGATCGAAGTTACAGTGCCCACCTGGAGATTCCAAAAATAAGCGCTTATTATCCCAATTACAACGAGAACGAAACTGGTACTCCCCCATAGTATGGCTGTTTTGAACCAAATCGATTGTTGGTTTTGTGCCTCTCTTTGGGCATCCTTGAAGGATTCGAGTTTCATCTTTTGCATATCTTCGATGGTTTTTAGGAGAAATTCTTCGATAGGCGGACGACTGGTAAGTTGCATTGCTAGAAAATTGACTACCGCTTTTAGGGCTGAGACATTTGCATCGATCTCTGATGGAGTAGCGTCCATCGACGCCTTGAAGAATGGCAAAGCACCTCCGTCAATGGCGGAGTTGCTCAAACCTTTCACTTCAACAAACCTGCTGGAATAAGCGATTAACAATGTTGGTTTACAATCCAGCCTTTTATCTGTTTCTTTTATTGCCCTACATATTTTCCAGCCAACATCTTCTTTCCTTACATCAAAATTTTTTGGGAAGTCCAAATCGTTTTTCCAACCAATGTCAATGATCGCGATATCAAAATGCGTGCTTCCAGCTAACTCGAGTGCTTTTTGAAAATGGTTGGTTTTCTCTAAATCATATGCTGGATCTAGAATTTTGATCATCAGGCTTGCGTTGTAATATACATTCCGCCTTCTCGTTAATTCTTTTTCGTCCCAAGAGGGATATTTCTTTTTTAGTTTCTGGTAAATCTCATCCGGGTTTTCTGAATTAAATTCTAAATACCCGTTGATTGGCAAGTGATCGTCAGCATAAAGTATTTTTAAATTTTGCATGATACATCTCGTGATTTATCAAGGCACAACTCGAAATCGTCTCAAAGTCCATTCATGCCAAAGAGCGTGACGGCCTGACGGTTTTTGCGCCGCGGACCACGGCAATACCCCTGTTGGCTCTAGCAGTATTATTGGTCCCGTCCACCATGAATTCACCAAAACCATCGATATTATCTGCATCATCGTTCGGCGCATTGCTATATACCTTTTCCGAGCTCGCTAAGCCAGCTCATACTCATGACCCTTGGCAATACTAAACAATACCCCCAAGTCGATTGGAGAAAAAAGGCGTGTTCAATGGTGCCAATCTTCATGTCCAATTGACTACGTTGGTCTCTCGGAATCCAAATCACGAGAATAATAACTTGGTTGCTCTGGATGTATTCTGCTTTATTGGTGTTTATGAGGTGAATTAATAAATGTCCACCTAACACCTATAAATATATATTTATTTTTATTAATTAAGAATAGGGACCGCCAACCAAATATTTGGTACCAGTAAAATCCAGATTGGCTACTTCATTATAGGAACTTTAAATTAATAAGTCAACTTTAGGAATTTTTTCACAAACTGTCTCCAAGTCAATTTGGAATACAGACTTAATCTGTCGCATTTATTTTTCGGTATCATCAGTAATCTGCTATCAATGTATCAATATCAAGGGCATTATTTTTTGTTTGCAAATAATCAAATAATATTTTTTTCAAAACCCTAGCTCTCCGCTCCTTCACTTTAAACAAGATGCCCAGCCACATCGTGCAATCCATATTTAACCTAGGTGGTATAAATTCTATCGGAATTCATGATTATATTTCCACAACGTCATCCAATTCTTCCAGTCGAAGAATATTTACATCACCAAACGCATCTCCAGCAACAACAACCCGGCCATCACTTGAAATAGAAAAATCAACGATTATGCCTTGGGTGACAAATGTAGAGATGCAAAGCTTTCTTTTTATATCCCAGACTTTGATGGTGGCGTCATCGGAGCCGGACACTGCCAAGCGGCCATCTGAGGTAATTGCTACTGCAAATATACTGACATTGTGTCCCTTTAGAGTAAGCGGCTCACCTTCTGGCTGGGTCAGATCCCATACCTTGAGGGTTTTGTCATCTGAACCCGATATTACTAGGCGGCCATCTGGGGTAATTGCTACTGCATTGATACTGCCTCTGTGCCCCTTAAATATAAGCGGCTCAGCATCCAGTCGAGTCATATCCCAGACTTTGAGGATACCATTCCAAGAACCAGACACTATGAAATGCATGTCCTGAGTCAACCCAAACGTACCTACAAAAGAGGTGTGCCCATGCAACGTGAGAGGTTCAACCTCCCGCTGGGTCAAATCCCAAATCTTGACTGTTGTCTTGTCTCCTGAATCAGTTGCCACTAGGTGCCCATCAGATGTCAACTCAATTTTAAATGTCAAGCCATGAAACTCTTTGAGGATGAATGGCTCGATCTCTGGCCGGGTAAGGTCCCAGACCTTTAGGGTTTCATCTTCTGAGGCAAATACCATAAAGTGCCCATCTGGAGAAATAGCTACTTTATATATACGGCTTTTATTGCCTTTTAGAGTGAGCGGCTCGGCCTCCGGTCGGGTCAGATCCCAGACTTTTAGGGTGTTGTCAATATAGGAGCAAGATGCTGCTAAACATCCTTGTTGCATTAGTCTAACTGAATAGATAGGATCGTTTGACCATTGAAAGGTGCGTGACTCAATCTCCGGCCGGGTTAGATCCCAAACCTTGAGAACTCCGTCTGCTGAGCCAGATACTGCTAGGTGTCCATCCAAGCTCAATGCAACTGAAATCACACCCGCTTCATGTGCAGTAAGCATAGGCGTTCCATCCAATTTATTCAAGTCCCAGACCTTGAGAGTATTATCGCCAGAGCCTGATATTGCCAATTGGCCATCTGGGGTTAGTGCGACTGCACAGACACTTTCAAGATGCCCCATGAGACGATACGGTTCATCATCCGGCCGGGTCAAATCCCAGACCCTGAGAGTGCTGTCGCTAGAGCCCGATATTGCCAATCGACCATCTGGCGTTAGTGCGACTGCATAAACAATATTATCAGTACGCCCTTGGAGGATCTGCGGCTGAATTTCTGGCAGGCTCAGATCCCATATCATCAGCGTATTTTCATGGGAACCAGACACTGCTAAGCGCCCATCGGGTGTCAATGCTACTGTACGTACACTATATTTGTGACCTTTGAGAATGCGCGGCTCACCTTCTGGTCGAGTTAGATCCCATACCATGAGCGTTTTGTCAACGGAGCCAGATATTACCAAGCGGCCATCTGGAGTCAGTGCAACAGTATTAACCTTGTCTGTATGCCCTGTGAGGGTGCGCGGCAGATTTTTCGGTTGGGTTAAATCCCAGACTTTGATCGTTTTATCATCGGAGCCGGATATCGCCAAGCGGCCATCTGGAGTCAGTGCAACGGCATTAACCTTGTCTGTATGATCTTCAAGAGTGCGCGGCAGATCTTCCGGCCGGGTTAAATCCCAGACCTTGATCGTCTTATCAGCGGAGCCGGATATCGCCAAGCGGCCATCTGGAGTCAGGGCAACAGCATTAACCTTATCTGTATGGTCTTCGAGGGTGCGCGGCAGATTTTTCGGTTGGGTTAAGTCCCAGACCTTGATCGTTTTATCATGAGAGCCAGAGATCGCCAAGCGGCCATCTGGAGTCAGTGCTATTGAACAAACTGTGTCGGTATGCCCTAGTATGGTACGAATCTCCACCGAGCCGGGAGGTTTCAGAGAGGCAGTCAGTGGACGGAGCCAAGGATATTTATTCTTGTGATTATTAATCTGTTCAAGAAGAATCTGAATTTTCGGCTGCTTGAAAGATAACAATCTGCCCAGTAACTGCCCGGCTAGTTGAAGTTTATCGTAATTGAGTATTTGTTCGGAAAGCCGTAAAGCGCTTTTAACAAGATCTATTTCTTCATCACCACCTAATGCATCAAAATCGGAAAGTAAGGCATGAAAATCAGTGGCAATTAGTTTTGAGTACAGCCAATCATATTCGACTAACATCTCATGTAAATCGGCGTCCAACCCTTCCTTCTTGAAATGAGAAAACAAGTGCCGAAAATCATACTCATTAATGGAATCATAACGACTATTCATAGTTGTGCCTCATTTTCTGGGGCGGATCTTTGAACGAATGTTTTCGACGATCATTGTGTTATATTCTCTTAACTCCACCTCATCCCGCAAAAAGTCCTGAAAACTGACATGGTAAATTCTGTAGTGCTTCGCTGGACCTTCCGTAAGAAATTCCTTCCAAAGAACAATATACTTTTTGACATCGTCTAAATTGATTTTTGTCCATGCCGCTATCTGATCAAGAGTAGCAGGTTCTTCAGCCACACCAAGAATACATACGATAGGTTTTATGATTGTTTTGAATTCATTCTCTCTCCCATCCATCATCTCTCGCCAATGACGCTTATAGTATTCCACCAATCCATTCGGCAGCTCGCTCAGAGTACCGTTGCTAAATCTGCCTTCTGCTATCGCGGGTAATACATAATACAAATACATAAAATTTCCCTGACTCTTACTACCCATTTTCTCAATAAATGACTCAGGAGTAATTCTCCACATTTCCAGTCGAGTGCGCATGGTTGTTAGCTTTATGAAATTTGCAATATAGGCATTGATATCACTTATGTTATCTATAGAATCTGGTGCGAGGTCAATTATTTTTTGTCGCATAACCTGTAATTGCAGATCTTCCAGATGTCGCGTGGTCATCACGACATATACACCTTGCGGCAAAGAGGATGGTAAATATAGGCTGTTAACGGCAGGCGCCAAACCTCGACGATCAGATTCATCTAAGGAATCAACAGCGATAACGATTGGGTGATCCTTAGTATTGGCGGCTGCTTCACTCATACATTTCATCAAAAAACCGCTATCATCGCCAGCATTCAGAGGAAGAGTATCGTAGGATAATTTATAGCGTGCAATCAATTGAGCACAGATATTTTCCAGAAACAATCGAGGGCTTCTAATATTCTGTGAAGCGATGTTGAAATGATGAATATAACCGCGGTCGATAACCAATTTTGCCATTAACGTAGTTTTTCCCATACCTGGTGCACCACGGATAATGAAATAACCTGATCGGCTATTCTTGATAAATTCATCAAGGGCATCGAAAACAAATTGCCTCCCAACAAAGTCTTGGATTTTATCTGCCATCAGGGCATCAAATGAAAGACTCAGGTTTGTAGGCACGGCTTGAAAATAATTGTAGGGTCGATTTTCTTGGAAACCACTATCGGCTTGGGAATCACCACTCTGCATTCGCTCTTGGATGGCCTCATACAAAGAATCGAAATCAGAATCTTTATGCATTTCAGGAGTAAGCGTATTCATGTCTTTCAGAATACTGGTCAGGCCTGAGATTTTGTCGCGAAAACGATCATAATTATCGATGTCATCGCGAATGCCATGCAAGTTAGCTGGGTCTACTGATTTGATAGCTTCTGCAAGCTCCGCCCTTTTTGCTTCCCAATGCTTTATATAGTCAAGTCGCTTTACGGGATCATAGATATTTGCATCAGCTAATACTACCGGGAAAATTCGATCATGAAATTGCTTATTTTCAGCAATCTCGACCAGTTCGAATATGCAATTCGGAGAGCGTAAGTATTTGTCACTGACCACTACAATGACACAATTTCCCTGTCCAATACGTTCCATGAATTCTTTGATGGAGCCTTTGTATTCCAAGTCGCGTTTGTCGCGGATAATTTTGATTCCGCGATTTTGCAAAGATCGGTCAATTTTATTGACAATTTCCTCGCTTTCGCCTCCCCATGCATATGAAATAAGAACAACCTGCTCGTAATTATTCATGGGCGTTTTCCTAGTTACGATATTGGTATGATTATCTTATGCTTAAGTTATTTGCAGGTGTCAGTGACATAAAAGGTTGGTGAATTCGGAGAAGAAAGAACAGAAGGCTCTCCCGCCGATATATTGATTTACTGAGCATAGAGTTTATCTAATATGAGATCCGATCTTACATCACTCCAAGATCTATAACTGCGGATTGCCTATACACCTTTAATATAGAGATTATATGTTTAAAGAAAGATGGGGGAGTGTCATCTAAATATTTTATACTATTAAAATCTAGTTTGACAATTTTATTATAGAAACTATAAATAAAAAGTCAATTTTAGGAATATTTTCACAAACCATCTCCTGGTCAATTTGTAATCCAGACTTTATCTGTGGCATTTCCTTTTCAAGCATTAAGCATAGATATTTGGAACATTAGACTCTAAATGGATCATCTAATTATTTGTTGATCCAATGATCAATAAATTTAACTGCTGACAACGGCATATTGTCAGTCAGTTCCTGGCTTGCTTCTCTCTTTCCGCGGGGCTGACCAGAGTGATGAGGACAATCCAAGATCCATAGAATACATGACCAACGCGGTCAATATCTATGAGATCGCGTCCTCATAGGTCTCTTCGGAACTTATCCAAGGTAGGATGACGGCATCATTTTTTGTAATGATCACATTGATCTGGATTTGTGAGTACAGGTTCGTCGCGTATAACGCTGTAGGTAGGAGAATATGATAGGATCGCGAGCCCGTTATTTGTTGACGAAGCTACTTGCAGATTCGTTGCCTGATCGCTTTGACTCTTGCGTGGAAGTCACAACTATGGTCCTTGATGTTGAGTATTTATTAGGCCTGTTGATCTTCTTCGTCTTTGGGATAATTTGCCATCTTAAAAAGCACCTCATACTCACTTTTCGGTTGAATGGTTACAATTTTCCTGGATTCGAAATCGAAGACGATCTTCTCAAGAATGATGCTGCAAAGTTCCCGCTTCTCATCTGGCGTGGCAGAACGCCAGGCGTTCTGGAGATTCGCAAGAACATCTCCAGCCTGCCGAACCTCATAAGGGGTGAGCTGCTCGATCGAGTTCAACTGCATCTGTAAACTTTCGATCTCCCGCCAAAAGGTATGCTCATCACCTTCGTATAATCCCCGTTTATACCCTTCACGCATGCGGCGGATTTCACCCCGGAGACGAGCCTTTTCCTTGTTGGGATCGATCTCATCCTTTTGGCCATTTAATATTTCCTGCAAGGTTGACTGCCAGTTTTCAGGCAGGACGAGACTTTCCATGATTTTAGAAATCTCTGCCTCGATCTCATCTGCACGTACACTCTTGCCAGCGAAAGCACAATTTACGCCCCCGAAACGCGAGGCTTCCCGATAATATCTGTTGTAGGGAGAACTTTGAGCACGCAAACGCCGACCACAGTGCTTGCAGGTTAAGATGCCGGAAAGCAGATAGACGCGGCGTGCAACCTGGTTAGAGTTCGATTGTCGTCTGCGTGCTGCACGCACCCTTTGACATTTTTCGAACAGCTCTTCATCGATGATGGGGGAGTGCATTCCTTTCACGACTTCCGTCTCGATCCGACGCCGGACCTTGCCGCCACGGATATACTGACCACCGTAGTGTAAATCTCCTTTATAAAACGGATTCTGTAGGATATCTCTCAAGGCATCTTTTGTGAACAAGCGCCCAAAGCGGGTTCGATAACCTTGAGAATTCAACCAATTGGCCATCTCCTGGTCGTAATATAGCCCGGTAGCATAACGCTCATACGTTTGACGCACAGCCGGAATCAAATCTGGATCGGGGACTGCCAATTTTCGATTCTCCACGGCTTCGCTTTTGTACCCCCAGGGAACCCAACCATTGTGATAACCCTGCTTAGCCCGTTCGTATTTTCCTTTATGCGTCTCCTTGCTGAGATTGTCGGAATAGAATTCTCCCAACGAGCCAAGCACGTGAAACATGAGCTTGCCTTCGGGTGTCGATACATCAAAGTTTTGCTCAACCGCCTTAAGGACGACCCCGTCTTTGCCAATTTGTTTTGCGATATCAATGGCCCATTCCAGCCGGCGTGCTAAGCGATCGACTTTATGCACATATAGAATTCCAAATTCGCCTTTGTGAGCACCCTTTAGCATTTCCACAATGCCTGGTCTATATCTTTTCGTATAGGCGCTTGTGGCTGGGTCGGAATAGACTTTGACAATAACTAATCCCTCGGCAGCTGCGCGCGCCTTGATCTGTCTGAGCTGTGCATCCAGTGTGAAGTTGTCATCCTGCATATTGGATGAATAGCGAATATATGCCGCAGCGGGTTTGTTGGAAGAAGAAATGAATTGGTCGGTCATAACTGGTTTCTTGATAGCGGTCTCAAGAATGTTTGAACCCGCTCTTACAAGTGGTGTAGTGCATAGAGGTTACTGTGCGACGATAGTCGTTTTACCTTATTGTTTTTACAATGGGTGATTGTTGAAGATTTTCCTGATGGTTTTGTACCGAGTGATTACCTTGATTCGGTTTCGAACGTCTCAAGATTCGGATAAGCAACTCAGCCAGGGGACCTGGCAGGAATTCATCGTGAGCTTCATGTTTGATTGTATTCAATTCTTTTTCATTTTTTGAAAAGTCTAGATTTACGGTGGTATGTGACATAAATTGCCTGGAAACTCCGTCCTGTACGCTGCTGGCTGTGAGCGGCAGAAGTTATTGCATAAGATTGGGAAGTTGGTTTGTGCTGATAAAAATGCTTTTATCTTTTATGTCCTTGTGTGACACAAAAGTAGCCATGACTTTTCGGCAGTTTAACACAGGAGGGCAGGGGGTCCCCCTCAAACCGGAAAGGTTTATGTAAGGACCGTATTTTAGTATGAGGTATCTTGGAGTATCAAAATGCTGTCGATAAGTGAATATGATGCAGGAATGATCAAGATTATTCAGCTTATGGAAATAGTTTTGTTAGAATAAAAAAACGCCGTCGGTTTGTACTCGACGGCGTTGAACTTGATGGTGAAATTGGTTATACGGTATGTAACGGCTGAATGGTTTTCAAGACCGACATCTCGTCCTGCTGTGCAAAATACATATCCCAACGAACCTGGAGATTCATCCAAAAATCCGCAGACATATTGAAGAACTTTCCCAAGCGCAGGGCAGTGCTGGGGGTGACGCTGCGGCGACCATTGATGATGTCATTGACGCGCTGATAAGGGACATGGATCGCGTCTGCAAGATCGCGCTGAGTCAACCCCATTGGATTGAGAAATTCCTCCAAAAGCATTTCGCCAGGGTGGGTTGGCTGACGATGGGTAGGTATACGTACCATTTGTCTATCTCCTTCTAGTGGTAATCCACAATCTCGACTTGGTCAGGTCCCAAGTCGGACCACTTAAAACAGATTCGATATTGGTCATTAATACGGATGCTATGTTGGCCAGTGCGATCCCGTGCTAAGGTTTCCAGCTTATTGCCCGGCGGGATCCTTAATTCCTGTAACGCTGCCACAGAATCCAGCTGATCGAGCTTACGGGTAGCAATTTTCAACAAAGACGTTGGTAATAGTTTTCGCGCTTCTTTAGAATTCTTGCCGTTGAAAATATCCTCTGTGCCGGCATCTTTGAAGGACTGGATTATGAATATATGATAGCACGGATAGCGTGCTAAATCAAGCCACCCTGAAACTGGTTTTAAATACCCATTGTGCGAATATAAATCATTTGAAATGGTCGGTGACTATGGCATTTTTTGAACCATGATACAAGAAATAGGAGTCATAAAACAGTTTTACAATAGGGATTTACATAAGTAAATGTCTCACAGTTAAAAATGATACCGCTATCTATATATATCTTGCCAAATCCGTTTGATCTGTATCCTCCAAATATATCTAGTAATCAACAAATTACCGTTCTTCCCCTATATCTGCAAAATGCTCAAGCAGCAACCAATGAATAAACTTATAACATCCTGTGAACTTTTGCGCAAAGATTCGATCGACTGAATAATAAAGGAAATGCGAATAATTTCGAGGTGTATGGACCTAGATACCGAGGATGATGCGAGGTGCATTATGCTGGGTGACATTTGAGCCGCCGAACTAAAGGAAACTGCCTCGCCCAAAATCAGCCCAATTATTAACCAAACAATCAGGTCACCGTAGAGAGCATTCTTGGCAGACAAACGAATTCGTTGATGAATGTGGTCTTTGTCTCAGTAATTTCCGAGGAAAATATCGAAATAACTACAAGGATTAACGTAGAAAGCCTGGAACTGTACCTGCTCTGCCCGTTATGCTGCTGGGTATTCTGATCTATGTGGCGATCCATATACTGATTGGTATATCACCTACCGAACCATAACTGACAAGAAGCGATATCCCCACATGTAGTCAATCAAACCCAGCCACTTTATCCACGCCGCACGATACCCTGTTGCCAGGCATAAACTGCGGCCTGCGTGCGGTCATCGAGATGGAGTTTCTTGAGAGTATTTCCAATATGCGTTTTAACGGTGCTCTCACCAATGAAAAGAGTCTCTGCAATTTCAGCGTTTGATTTACCCGCTGCGATCAGACGCAATACTTCGAATTCACGTTCGGAGAGTTCGGTGAACGGATTGACTTCATCATTCCGTAGTCCCTGTAATTCCTGCATGATTCGTGATGCAACGCGCGAATCGAGCATGGCTTCCCCTTGTTTCGCTTTACGGATTGCCGCAGCGAGTTCGTCAGGTTCCACATCCTTCAGTAGATAGGAGATTGCTCCGGCGCGCACTGCAGGGAATATATATTCGTCCTGATGATGGGATGTAACAACGATGACTTGAGTCTCGGGGCGTAACTTGCGGATCTGACGTGTCGCTGTGATACCGTCAAGCTCCCCGGGCATTTCGAGGTCCATGAGCACAACATCGGGTTTGTGTTGTTCCGCAGCAGACACTGCCGCGGCACCCGAATCAGCTTCAGCAACGACTTGGATATCGGCGAGCGTGTGCAGGTAGGCTTGCACACCCTGACGCACAATCTTGTGGTCATCCACGAGAAGCACTGTGATTGGCATAAGAAGCTCCGTTATAAAGAGTGACTAGGAACACAAAGGAATTCATTGTTGACCATGTGCTTGTGGGACTAATTTTACTTCAGCGGCGATGGTTGTTCCTTCAGAGAGTGTGGACTCAATTTTCAATATTCCGCCGACCTCCTCCATACGCCCCTTCATGCCCTCCAACCCGTAGGAATTAGAGGAGACTGCGTTCGGCTCGAAACCGCATCCATTGTCGGCCACGATGAGAGACACTTGTTCTGGGGACATGCTTAGGTTGATACTGACCGCATCCGCTTGTGCATGGCGGGCGATGTTGGAAAGAGCTTCCTGCAAGACTCGATAGAGTGCCTGTTCCACATTCAGAGGCAGGGAACGTTCACCGGAAATGAGTGCTTCGACCTTGATACCCGTGTGCGCCTGCCAGCGACCCGCGTATTCATTCAAAGCCTGCGCCAATCCGTGGCCTTGCAGCGCGACAGGACGTAATTCATCAATGATGAGTTTAAGTTCCTGCTGAGTCTCACGGTTCAGTTGCAGCGCGGTGTCAATGTGTCCAGTCGCGGCGGTGGGATCAACTGCGAGCAGGTTTTTGGCCGCTGTTAATTGCATGCGCGCGGCATAGGTCTGTTGTTTGACCGTATCGTGCAGATCGCGGGCGAGGCGATTGCGCTCCTCCATGCGAGCCAGCTCATCGTTGGTATGGATCAAGTTCTGCAATTTCTCCGCCATACGGTTGAGACTGTGATTCAGTTCACCAATTTCGTCGCCGGATGGATCGTGCGGTGCGACATTGAAATCACCTTTGCTCCAGGCCTGCGCAGCCACGGAGATGTTGGCGAGCCGTTTGCGGAGGCCGCGCGAAGCGAGCCAGCCAAAAATTGCACCAACAGGCAGAGATACGACGAACATGGCGATGGTGGTGACGGTGAAGAACGCCTGGTAAATCTGCAAATTGGCTGGCACCACCGTCGAAAAAGGCATGGCTTGATAGACCACAATGGCAGTGACGGGATCATCATCGTTCTTGCGGAGGGGGAAGGCGGCAAGATAACTGCCATTAGGATGCCAGAGGCTTTGCGCAATGTAATTTTTATCACCTTGAAGAGTTGCGGCAAAAATGGTCATCAATTCATATCCCCTGGGCGCGTTCTTTTCATAAGGTTTGCCAATAATACTGGGGTCTTTCAAGGGAGCAGCAGCAAGGATGTTTAGATCCGGGTCGAGCACAAAGATAGGTTCGCCTGTGAGCAGAGTGCCAGCGTGAGACATTGTTTCGCGTGTGGTATAGGACTTGAAGTCCGCTGCGTTGAAGCCTTTGGATTGAACTCGTTCCAGCCATTCCTGCAGTGCTTTGGGGTCATCCAACAGGTAGGGGATGTTGTCCTGGAAACCAGTCTTGGTCCAGTAGTAACTACTGTTGACATTGTCTGCGTTCTGGTTTTCGATAAATATGGCACTTGCCACCAAGAGCGCGGCGAGGGTGATGACGGTTCCGGCGGTGACGATGGCGTAGGACAAAGTCAACTTCCATTGCAGGCGGTGAAAGAAGGAGAGGGCGTTTTTCATGTTTTTATCTCTTTATGTGTGTGATGTTATCATCCTTGTCCCAAAGTATAGGTGACTTCCCCGTTTCGTGGCTCAGTCCAGAGGATGATTTTAGTTCAGACCTGGTGATGATTCTTTGAGCCTGCAACATTACCTGCGTTGCTTATTCAATTATGTACACAACCCTATTCAACACCTCACCACTCAACCGAATATCATGACCCCGCGCTTTCAAAAGGTGGAGATCGAGCCCTTTACACGAGAAGAAGTTGCGCACATGTTGAAAGCCTGCACGTATTCACGCGAGGCCGATACATCTTTTCGTAGACAATTTGTGATGCGCCGACCAACCGCCAATCGCGATCAGGCGGTCATTCTGACCTTGCTGGATTTGTGTGTTCGCGCTTCTGAATTTTGCGCCTTTCGAGTGGCTGATTTTGATCCGAAGCGTGGGAAGCTGGAGATCCGGCATGGGATCGGTGGGGGTGCCAAGGGTGGCAAGGTCGGACCGTGTATCTGGGGAAAACTGCCCGCCATGCGGTATGGCGCTATCTGGCGGAACGGGAGGATGGCGAAGATGCGAATGCTCCCCTGTTTGTCGTTCGGCAGGGCCGTCCATTTAATCCATCCAGCTTAAGGCATATCATCAAAAGCATCGCTGGGCGGGCGGGTGTTAAGGATGTGCATCCACATAGATTTCGGCATACCGGAGCCATTACCTACCTGCGATCAGGTGGCGATGTCTTCACCTTGCAGTCTCTTTTAGGGCACGGCAGTTTGGAGATGGTGCGTCATTATGCGCGAATCGCGCAGATGGATGTAGAGCAGGCGCATCGCAAAGCCAGTCCCGCGGATAACTGGCGGTTGTAGGTAACTCATAGACTGCTGGTTCACCCGGCAGCGGTAAAAAGCCAATGACCCAATATTTCTTTGTTGATGAATCGGGCGAGCCGGGTTTTCACAAACTCAGTGCATCCCCATACTTTGTCCTGGCGATGGTGCAAACACCAAGCTGGGAATCCATTGATGAGTTTGTAGAACTCAGAAAAGATTTGCATCTGCCACCAACTTTTGAATTCCACTATGCCAAAATTTCTTTTCCGCAAAAGCAGGCGTTTTATCAAGCCGCTCAATCAATATCTTTCCGAGTGCGGACAGCTATTGTTCTCAAGGAGAAAGCACCCTACCTGTATAGAGAACTCAGTGGATTTAACATGATCGTTGAGTTGCTAGTCCATCTAAACTTGCGTGTCTCGCCTCTGGATATTTGCAATGATATTTTGATCATTGACGGCGCAACCGACACTCTTCGCTCAACTCTGAGAATTCGGTTGTCACAGGAGTGCAGGAAAATCAGACGCGAACGTCCCTTCAAAAAAATCGCTGCGGCAAGTTCACGCGTCGAAGACGGCTTACAGCTGGCCGATATGGTAGCCGGTGCAATTCGCGACATGGCATTGGGACATACCCATGTTTACTATTGGACTTTTGCCAGGAAGGTGGTCGATTTATGGGAAGTTTAAATAAAACACCCAGGCTATCTCAAGACTTGCTTGAGAAGGCCGCCTCACTTGGCAACCTTTTCACCTAGGGCGAGTAAAACGGTCGAACCGTTTTATTGATAGTCGTATTATACAGAAAATGGTTTCCGACGTCAAACGGCTGCTGAATAAAATATCCCCAACTATGCTCCCGTATAAAGGAAAACCTCTCTTGACAACCTTATCGGGGGTGGGCAAAACGGTCAAAGTTCAACCCAACTGCTGGGCTATTATCTCGGAAAATCAGCACTTGGCACCCCACCCCCTATCGGGCTGCTGTATGATGAGAAAGGCGGCGCCACAATCCCAATTGTTCAGGAGGCGCCAGCCAAAGCCCTGTTGGGAATCATCCCGGCGGCCCTTTGATATTCCAGAAAGAAGGAAATTATTGATTTCCATGCTCAAGATATCTGCTGAAGAACAAAAACATCGCAGGCAATTGACAAATTTTGCTGTCAAATTGATGCTCCTAGCTGGCGGTATCGCCCTTGTCGTGCAACTGTTTTATTACTTTTTGGTAATTTCTCCGATACGCCATGCAGCCCGTTCAGAATTTCCCCTGCAGATTTTCGTGACAATTGCAGCGCTCGGGCCCTTGGCAATTATGCTGGGCGTGAACTGTCTAAAAACTGTTCCGTATTGGGCGGCAGCCATCTTATTTCTGGTTGCGCTAACAGTCTTGGCACTTTTCTCTGACACGCCCCACGAAATCAGCAGTACGCTTCATCATTGTTCAATCTTCGGTCCCTTTTGGGTTTCCGGATACTCATAATCCAATCACGGAGAGTTCGATCTACCACTCCAATTGCCTCTGAAAGCTCGCGAACAGTGTATAGCATAGGCAGCAGGCCTGGGCTTTTAACAATGACGGAATGTGATAGTACGATACGTTTCAAGAAATTACCTGGTATTGGAAATGGAAAGAATTATTGCAAACAGGCTCACAAGGACTCGGGCATAAACACGATTACTGTACAGTGACGATCGTTACAAATTTAAGCGAAAAAAGCCGGGGGTACCCCTGTCGGTGTTCAAAGCGATCTTAACAGCATAAGTTCAACCCGAAGATCGTTTGTTCTTTCAAACGGATGCAGTTGAAACAAACGAACACCCCTCGAAAGGACGCTCAATCAGGGCAGGAAGTACGGGCAGTTTTCGCATGGATGCGCATGATCTTCCCCCAGCAAAAACTCTGCCTCCGGAGACTCCTTCACAAACGAGGACTGCACCCACCCCAACACGCTGCCATCCAACGTGCTCACTTGCCACCAAGTCAAATCCTGTGGCTTTCGTAAAGTGATGGGTGTCACGTTTGCCAGTTGAGCGATCTCCGCGCCGCGAGGCTGGTCGAAGATCGGAACGGTTGTCCCTTCATGGTTGAACACATACGCTGTCCGCCGGACATAAAAGTCCGAGATCCAGCCGGTGAGTCCATCCAGTGTTTGAACGTGATAAAACCGCTGCAGTCCCTGCGGGCCCATGTGCCGGATTTCCAAAACGATCACCGGGTGGCCGCTATGAATTTGGGTGAGCGCGGATGCATTCGGGTCGGCTGCTGTAAGCAAGGTGAGCATGTGTTCGAGGGTGAGGCCGTGTTCATCCACGCCAGAGAGCAGCACCCACTCGACAAAACCGGGTTGCACGGCGATGGGTGTGCCTTGTTCGTTCAAGACCGGGATCGAACTGGCGATGATGGGCGGCGTAGGAGGTGGTGTAAAGGTTGGGGTGGGAAGCGCCAAAGCGCTGCTCCCGCAGGCGGTCAGCAGGAGGAAGAGGATGAGCAGTGGAGAAATGCGGAAAAGGCAACGGGATGACGCACAGGTTTTCATGGGGTCAAGTGTACCGAAAAAAAACAGCGTGCGATAGGATTTGTCAGCACGCTGTTGGGTGATGTTTGAACGAGGAATTGACTAGGGCTTGAGCACGGTGATCGTAGTGCCGTTGCTGTCTCCATCCGGGTCGTGGTTATTCCCGAAGGTATAAGTGTACGTGGCATGGGTCACATTCGTCACCGTGAAGGTCACACTGCTGCTGTTCTTGTTGATGCTGTTCTTCGTGACCGTGCATTGTCCACTACCGTTGGTGACACAGGTACCGGAGCCGGACGCGCCGGCACTCCACACCCCGCTGACAGTGGCATTGACAACCGGGTTGTGGTTGGCGTCTTCGATCCTGATCGTGATGGTTGCATTCCACTTGCCTCCACCGGCGAGGCTGGTGCTCCCATCCAGATCGCCGACGTGATCACTGGGCAGTGCGGTGGGCGTTGGGGTGGGAGGCAAAGGAGTTGCCGTGGGTGTGGCGGTTGGTGGAGTGGTGGCTGTTGGTGTCGGGACAGACGGGTCGCTGGCGACATAGGCCGTACCGTTGACAGTGTAGTTCACACCATCCGACGACTGAATCAGGATGTCTCCGTTGACAATGACAGCGGCTCCATAGTTGCGGGTGGTGTCACACAGATTGGTCAGGTACACATCGCCCGTTCCAAGCAGGCGGTCGAGTACGAGCTGGCCGGGATGGCCATAAGTGTTGTTTCCGCAGGAGATGGCTGACGCATCCGGGTCGAGGGTATCCACATAGAACTGGCTGGTGGAGTGTTGCGAGCCGTGATGGTTGGATCGCAGAATGTCCACCTGTCCGTACAGCGGAGCCAGAATGGCCTCGACATTGTTGTATGTATACCCAAAGGTGGAGATGGCGTATTCGCCGTCAGAGTCACCCGCAGTGGCATAGTCGATGGTCCCATAGCGGATTTTGAGTGCGATCGAATAATCGTTTTCGCTCGGCGGAACCGCGTCGGCGGAATGATCACCCTGGAGAGGGGTGATGCCATCCACCATCATGACGCCATTCGCATCCACCTGAACAATGGTGACCAGCGCGCCCGCGTCGGGTGGGTCAATCTGGGTGGTGGAGCTGAGTTGCGCCAGTTCCCGGATCGGATAAATGTTCGTGTTGGCTGGATTCGTCGCATAGCACAACCAGTTACGGCTCGTCCCGGACTGGGTGCCCACGTTGTACCACTGGATTTCCAGGTCCGGGTCGCACACGCCATTTGCCGCGCCGCCGCCAAAGCCATCCACCCAGGCCCCGGCATTCCGATCCACGATCTTATCGAAGGTGATACCGTGTGTTTCAATGAGTCCCCAGAACCCGCCATAGCCGGCATAGCCAATATGATCAAGGTGGTGGTGGCTGAGGACGCCGATGTTAATATGCGTGCCGCCGGTGATCGCCTGAATTTTGGAGGCAATCAGAGACGCACCTGCGCCTGTATTCCAGGAGGCTTCGCGCACGTCAACTAAAATGGTGAAGCCGGATGGGAAGATGATGAGCTGGCTGTCGCCCTGCTCCACATCAAAAATATGAATCTCGAAGGTACCAGGTGTCCAGGGCGTGTCCCCTGTGCCGGGGTTGCTGGCTCCAGGGGAAAGGGTACTGGTTTCGAGGGCCGCCCATGCGCCCCCATCCGGGTAGCGATACCAGGAATTCTCCGCGGTGGCGGAGATGTAAGTGTAGCTGTCCAGAACGATGGTTTGAGTCGGATCGAGGAAACGCACATCGTCGCCACCGTTGTTGAGGAAGCCGGCAAATTGCAGAACATAGAAGCCGCCAGGCTGGATGACGGTATCAGCCGGGATGGCAACCGGTGAGCCACCCCCTGCAACGATGTCGTCAATATAGTAGCCGGAGATATCTTTCACCTGCAGGGTGGTGTTGTAGAGTTCTACCCATTCGGTCGCGCTGTTGGCCACGAATTCGTTAATCACTACATCACCCAGCGCAGCGGGTGGCGTATTGGATGCATTCTTGGTGGGGCTGTCTGTTTCTTCCGCGCTCCAAGAGCCACCGTCCGTGATTCGATACCACGCGTATTCTGTTGTGGCAAAAACATAGGAGGTGCTGTCGATGACGGTAGTTTGGGTGGGATCAATGAAACGCACATCGTCCCCACCATTATTGAGGAAGCTGCTCAAATCCAGCGTGTAGAATCCGCCTGCCAAAATGATTGTGCCGACTGGGATGGCTTGCGGTGTTCCACCCCCGCTAGCCAAATCATCAATGTAGTAGCCGGAAATATCCAGAGCTGATCCGGTGGTGTTATACAGTTCGACCCATTCGGTTGGGCTGTTGACAACGTATTCATTGATCAGAACATCGCCAGGATTGATTGTCGGTCCGCCGCCTGGATTGGCCGTTCCTTGTGTGGGTGTACTGGTCTCGGTAGGACTCCATCCGCCCCCATCCGGGGAACGATACCAGGAGTGGTCGGCGGTCGCAGTCGTGTAGCTCGTGTTGTCGTGGATGACCGTTTGGGTGGGATCAATAAACCGCACATCGTCGCCGCCGTTGTTCAGGAAACTGCTGAAGGTCATGACGTAATAGCCGCCGGCGGAAATAATAGTGCTGGCCGGGATGACCTTCGGCGCGCCGCCACCTCCGGCAATATCATCAATGTAGAACCCGGAAATATCCAGGTCGGAGGCGGTGGTGTTATACAGTTCCACCCATTCAGTCGTCGCATTAGCGACGTATTCGTTGATCAAGACATCCCCCGGGTTGGGGGGATTGGCTGCAAACGCAGGAGAAACGGTGGAGAGGAGCAGGAACAGGACAGTCAATAAGGCCGGGGTTAGCACACGGGTCTTGGACATCGGGTTTCTCCTGGAAGCAAACGCCTAGATTAAATGAACGGGAAAGTGTAAATTCTATTTTACTCAATTCCGAGAAATTGGGTAGTGATTCGCTGGTTATTCATGTTGCCATTTCCATCTTTTGCGACAATTCTTTTACCGACACCCTTGCATATCCCCCTTTATATTTTCTATTATCTTGGCTGGCGGTGTCGACGGGCTGGAAGAATTGTAGGATGATATTCCGTCATTCGTTGGCAGTAGTCGTGCACCTCATAAATTATTTTGGGAGCTGCGTTATTATCAGTATGAAGAAGTCAAAGAATATATGCCTGGACCGAATGGTAATGGCATATATAACTGTAAGGTGGTACCGGGCATAAGGTGATCACTAGTTACGAGTGGCAAAGACATTCAAGTGCTGGTGAAATACATCCCCTAGATGTGCAAAATACACCGGCCGCACTGATGGCAGACATCAATGACGATGGGACACCGGAGGCTTTCTGGGACAACAACCTGACCCTGCGGCGTATGGATGAATCCGGCAGCGTGAGCAATCCCCAATACCAGCGTTCCTGGAATTGGGGTGGGATCATCTATTGGGCAGTACGTGAGGGACAGGGACAGATCGGTTGGCCGGGAGAATAAGTTTCGTAACTCATCATGATACAAGTATATGCGCGGGTGATTCTCAACGAATCACCCCTTTTACTATAACCACACCATCGCTCCATTCCGCAGATGTAAAGCGCACTGGCAACAATTCTGCGCGTTTCAACTGTTTCTGGATCTCCGGTTCAATCGCCTGTTTCATGGAAGCTGGCAAAGGCAGGCTCAGGTCTAATATCTCCACAACCGGCAGTCCATCTTTCAACGTGATCCGGGCCTCACCGCTGACATGGAAATGTAAACCGGTGATGATGACATCGCCTTCTCCGGAAATGGCATCCGGCGTGATGTGGATTTCCGGATAGACAAAGGGAATCTGCGGATATCGATTCAGGTACCATGTAATGGTCTGCTCCGCCTCCAATTCGGTCAATGTCACTTCCCAGGTTTGCCCGGCATGGTTACCGGAACGGATGTAATCCAATAAAGCTCTGACCTCCGGATCCATGATCGGATCAACCACATGTGGATTCGACACCGCCAGCAGTATCTGCGCCCAAACGAACAGGTTGGCGCTGATCAAACCCAATGCAATCCACAGATTGAGGCGGCCCTTTAACGCAGCCATAGTTTTAATCCTGCAATCCCAGCGGGCACGATCGCTATGAGACCAGCCAGCGCCCAGAGTGCAATGGCCCGGTCGGAAGGGGTGAACCCGACATCGCGAGACTCTTCATTCGCAAATGACAGGATGGGTCTAGCATGACCATATGCATGTCCAATCCATAAGGCAGATAACCCCAGAATCACGAGAAAGGCCAAGGTAGTACCGGTTGCGGAGAGTCCCAACACATCAATCTCGGGAGGCAAATCTCCAAACAGGCGTGCCCCACCCAGGGTGATGACGAGCAGCGAGCCGCCATTCCACGCCGCATGGACCGTTACGGCGATCCCGAAGCGCTGCCACCAGTTTCTGCCAGCATCCTTTTCACCGCGCAGGATATCGCGCCAGCCTAGCGCCACCAATCCAGATCCTAATGGATGCAAGGCGCTGCCCAGTGCACGCACGATCAATATTCCTGCCCAAATATATAAACCAGTCGTGGCATAGATCACATTTTCCAGTGCAGCAAATCCTGCGCCAGCCATCGCCCCAACCCAGAAGGTTTCCTGTTTGTTGAGATGTTTCAACAACGGCAGTGTTACCAAAGGTTTGGCAAGCTCCTCTGCCAAAGGGGCAATGATCGCGAACTGTACAAACACAAAAATAAATCCGGGGTTGGTCAAAGCCTCAGCCACTTCTGCATTTGATAGTGCGTGCAGCAAAGTGCGCATACTGTCTGACACGCTATCGGGCAGACCGAAGACCAGGGATAGGATGACGATCAGCAACAACATTTCCAGCACAAACGCAATTAAGACACTGAGGGTGGCGCCACCCGCAAACGAAAGCAGGCCACGTCTCCAGGTCATGCCAGATCGAATCAGCGTGCCCTGACCTTGTGCACCACTGGACTCTTCACTTAATGGGGGATCTGCAATTTGCGCATTCACGGTATGCGGGATCATCCACGCGACTGCCCACAAGGGAGGCAGAAACGCGACGATCATCAGGATCGGTGGTAGGAATAGCCCTGATCCAAAGTCATTGAGCTTGAGCGATAATCCCATCGCAATCAAAAGAATAAAAAACCCCACTAATAGCACAGCAGGCGGGAAGCGCAATGGATTCGAGGGCATGTTCTGCAACGCCCGATTCGCATGCCAATAGGCTGCGCCGCCCGCACCCAGTGTGAGCAGTGTGATCGTCAGACTGAACACACCATAAACGATTGCATCTGAATCGTTGGAATTTAACAGCAGCAGTGGAACGATGCATAATAGGTTAATCACCACTGGCATTCCGAGAATTACGAGGATCAGACCCGTGGTTCTGATGATGCGCTTAAACCAAATGGACGTGGAACCTTCCACAGGTTTCACTTGATCCATTTCAGGGGCAAGGTCATGCTTGTTGTCACTCATTCCCAAGTCTCCAACACTTGCTGCCAGGCTTTAATCGCTTCCAACCGCCCCTCCACGAGTATGGCCAACACGACCAGAACCAATCCGATCAAGCCAAACGTGATCCATTGATTGATCTCCTGCAAGGCATTGAGCGATTGTCCCAGTGCTGCCAGAATTACACCAGCCATGCCAGCATAGAAGAAGCGTCTCAGACGCCGCGCGCTGCCCCACCAAAAAGCAGCAAAGCCCACGCTGCCCAACAGAATGGCAAACCCCCAGCCGAAGACAAGTGTTTGCCAGAAGAACCCACCCAACAGCAAAAACATGGCTACATAATCCACGCGGCGTGCCAGATCCTTGCGGCCCCTTTGCCATTCCAGAAAGCCGATTCCCAGCAGATACAATCCGGCGGGCGTGGCATACCATTGCAGTTGCCTGAGGTTCTCCCAGATATTGATATAGAAGGCGTACATGAACCAGCCTGTTAATAGCATGCCAACAGCCAGATAGCCCAGCTTGATGCGGTTGAAGACTGCGGCAGCCGCAACATACAACAGTCCGATCAAGGACAAGACCCACACCAGCATATAAACGATATCGGGCTCCACGATCTGCCGGAAGGTCAACCCGAAGAGTGCACATACACTCCAACCCACGATATCGATTCCAAGAATGGCTGCCAAGCTCAAGGCGAAGAAGGAAAGGAACAACCCAGATCTTTGCAATGGGCGCTCCCAGATGGAATGCCAGCTTTCCTCTGACTTCGTTTCAATAGCCGCTGTACCTTGAACGGTGCGGCGCTTTAATAAGTGGTAGCCAAACCCCAGAACACCGTATCCTAAAGCCAGGCCAGCCAGATGAACTGGTAGATCAATGTTGGGCAAGTGCGCGGCATCGCGCCATTGCAGAAGCGCGGAAAGACCGAGAAAGGTACCCATATAAGACAACCCAGGAGAGCGCCAGGCCGATGCCAGTACTGCAATGAGCAGCATGTGGACCAGTGAAATATCAGCGCCTGCGAAAGTGCCTCCTAGGCTGCCGATCTGGGCAAGTAGAATGTCGAGAAAAACAAAAAGATAGAACGGACGCGACCAGCCTGCGAACAAGCTGTTCGTAGTCAGGGGCGTGCCTTCGTTCAGTCGTTTTTCGATGACCAATCCAGCGGCCAGCATGGCCACGGTCAAGGGCAGGAAGCGCAGCCAGCCTGCTTCCGGATGTTGCCATAATCCGAAGGTATCCAGATAGAAAGCCAGACTGTAATGTGCGGACAGGGTCGCCGTTATGAGCCAGAAGCGTAATCGGAAGCGATATACAGCCCAACTATAGAAAGCGGCCAGCAGAATAAAATTGAGGGCGATCAAGTCCGCGCGCGCATCCGCAAAGAAGGGCGTAACGGACGCCAAGCCCAACCCTAAAATGTATAAGGGAAGTGCCCACCACTGCAAGAATCTTTTTGCCAATTCTGTCAACCAGATGCGTGGCTCTTTCCAGGGAAAATCCTGCCACGCACCCAAGCGTTGATCCAGGATCCAACCCAGCCATAGGGCCAACAATGCGCCAGGGAAAAGGATTACCCCATAATATTCAGCTGGGATCAATGAGCGCTGAAGCAGGCCGGCATAAGGAACGATGATCAGTGCGCTGGCAGGAGTCAACAAGAGTGGTTGGCGCAGCCAGAAGGCGCAGACCATATACAGCAGGGCAGCGCCACCATAACCCCAGATGGCGCCAGTTTGATCCAGACTTGATGGAGGCAGACTCAGTGCGGTTAATGCGAAGCCCATTGCGATAAAGACTGAACCATAAGTATGAAACCCCATACGCCGCAGGATCCAAGCGCCAATGAGATAGATCGCAGCCAATCCGCCCAACCACCAGCCCTGCCTTTCAACTGGCATGTTGGCTTCGTGCAGCGCAACCAAGAGTGACAACGCTGGCAAGGCTGTTCCCGGATACAGCCACAATGAACTTCGGAAGATCCGCGCTGAGGTAACCATCAGGATGGCATCATACAACAAAGCCAGTGCCAGTGTGTCAGGCAGATGGGCAACCAACAGACTGCCAATGATGATCGATACATAGCCTGTCAGGTAGGCAGGTAATCCATAGGCATGCTTCAATGCCGGATGCGGTGCAACGCTTTCCAGCCAGATACCGGCAAGCAAGCCCAGTACCCCAAAAGCCAACACCAGCAAACCAAAATGCTCGTGGCGTGCGGCGGGTGATACATAATCCAGCCAGTAGACACACCACAAAGGCGTCAAGCCCAAGGTTGGGTAAAAGAATTTTGTCGTATTGAGTGAGGAAGAGGAAAGGTTATTCTCCTGCTGTCGAACTTGTCCATGATTAAGCCAGGCACAGACTGCATACAGGGCAATTGCCAGCCCAACCGTATAGAGGCTGGGCTGGCAATTGCCCAGAGCATCGAGAAAGGTAGCAGAATGTGAGTCGCAGTTTTGAGAGGCGTGGCATAAGCCAATGGCGCGCGTCGTTCGACCCACAAACCGATGATGAATAACAACCATGCCAATACCATCCAACTGACGGCGAAGTTGGGCGCGGTCGGCTTGAAGGCTGTGAACCAACCCAGATTGGTGAGGATTGTCCATGGGGCAAAGATCACAATAACAGCAAACCAGACGAAGCGTGTTTTATGAAAAAGACGAGCCGCGAGGGCGTATAACGCGGTGATGATCAGGAGACCGGCTGCCGCCCAGGTCTGTTGAATGCGCCCACCACCCAACAGGATCAGATTTCGAATAAGAGACAATCCAATGATCCCAACGGAAGCGGTCCAGCCAGCCACCAGCAATGGATGCTGGTATAAACTCCATGCCAATCGGATGAGTGCGCGCCTGTTTTTCGGTATCGAAGCGCGTTGTTTCAAGTTATTCAAACCACGTTCAGCCAGCACCATCAACACCGCAATGATGGCACCTTTGGCGGCCAGTGAGCCATGCCCGCGGCTGTAGACGATCGCGATAAATCCGCCGCCGATCATTCCCAGCCAGGCTGCGAGGTGACCCCAGCGTTCCTCGTAGCGACCCCAAGCAAACATTCCATAGACCAATGCCAACAGGATTTGATCGGCCGCGCCCCAGAGCTGCATCGTATCTGACCATGCCAACCCACCCAAAAATTCTGCCGCCGGGTGAATATAGATCCGGATCAAGATCACAAATGTTATCAAGTGAGCCGTGTAATACAGTGGCGTTAAAAACTTAATGTTGGCTGCCGGTAATTTTCTACGTTCAGCCTCAAGACCAGCCAGGAAATAGACTGTAACGAGAACACATAAGACGAACGTGATAATCTCATTATCGATCTGGGCGCGTTCGAGGCTGAGCCATACGCCCCAAGCCGTCACCAACCCCGCCGCATAGAACCCGGTGGACTCCCGGCTGGCAAGGGTATCAGCAAAATACAGCAAGCCCATCGCCAGCAAGGTAATGGCTGGAATATAACCATCGGCCACGGTGCCGAAGGCAACCAGTGGAGCTGCAACGCTTACCACCAGCCCGGTCAAACGCCAGGGCAGGCGGCATGCATTTCCCGTAAATTTCTTCAACCCGTAGTTTATAGAAACCATTCCCCAGGCTAATGCAACCAGCAATAGGGGCAGGATATGATCAGGGAATTGATTGTTTTCGGTGATGCTCCAAATCCAAAAAGGCAGCGGCAGGGTCGTGAACCAATGATAGATCGCACCAGTAGACAACAGGCGATTTAGCCAGCCGGGTTGTGCAGTCAGGGACTGGAGAGGCACAAATCCAGGTTGTCCGCGATAAGCCAGATAGGCACCCCATGCTGATAAGGTGGTCCAATTGCCTAGGGCATAAGCTAGTAAGTGTCCGTCATAGAGGAAGAGCGGCGGGAGGCTGGCGAGTGCAGCAATCATGTAGGCTGCCACAACGAGGGGAATTAAGAAGGGTTTTCTTTTCTCAGTCGGCTGTTCTGGACCAGCGAGCCTGAGTACAAGCAGGATATGCAAGATCGCCAGGGAAGCCCAACCCACGCCCAGTTGATTCAGCGATAGATTCAATTCGGTCATTGCAAAGGTGGTTGCCGTAAAAGAAAAGAAGGACGCAGCGTAAATGAAACGCGGTCGTTGCCATAGCAGAGCGGATAGAGTCGTGCTTCCGACCAGAATGCCGTGGGTGGCTGCGGCCGCCGTACCACTGGTCAGGTCAGTAAGTGATAGCAAGGCAGCCACCACGATCAGCGCGACACCCCAGCGTGTGGCAGTTCGACCGTGCGCAGAGAGCACTTCGTCATCTGGATGGGCTGAAAGTGTGTGTCCAGCATATAGATACAGCAGAGTTAAACAGGCCAGACCAAAGGCATGCCAGGCGGGGTTGATACCCGAATGATAAAAGAGCGCGCTCTGCGCCATATATACAGAGACCGGCAGACTGATGGCGGATAATATTCCCAAACTCCGGCTGCGATACTGGATCGCGCCCCAAACAAAGATGAAACCACCCAGGAACCAATTGACTGTCATGGCATAGTGCAGGGCATCATAGGAATCGCGGGTGACAAGCCTGAGTCCCAAGGTTAACGGCATCAAGATCGCCGGAACCCAAAGCGCCAGATAACGGAATGGCTCGGCAAAAACAAGCCAACGTCCGGGTTTGGCGAGGTTCGAGATCCTGGTCGCCAGAACGAGCATGCCTACGGCCAGAAAGGATAATGCTCCGGAATACCAGTCGCGTGAAATATCAGTGATGACTTCCAGCAGCGCGAGAAGTGCACTGCCTGCCGCGATCCAAGTTATATAACCAAAAAAGAAACTCTGGATCTGCAGGGTCGTCAGGATGTATGCGATCAGGCAGATCAGTGATGTAATCAGCCAGAATTCCGGCCAGCCGTCTGGCGGCGAACCGTAATTGGCATAGACCGTATAAGAGTCGATGGGGATCAAAAGTGCCGCAATGGCGCTGAGTGCGATCGCGGAACGCTCAAGGTGAGTCCGTTTGCGCACCAGCCATCCGAGACTAAAGAAGAGGACGGTAAACCCGAATGGGATCGCGACGCGCACCGGTGCAGAAAAATCTTTCCAGCCCCAGAATACAAATGAAATGGCTGCCACGAAGAGCAGGAATATCCCCAGGAAGAGCAAAGCCTGGAGGGTGCGTTCAGAGAGAATGGAGCGCCATAAAAGTTCCCGCCATGATAGTTGTGGTGTGGTAGGTGGCGGAGATACTGTGGCTGGTGCGAAGATGGTTTTGGGCTTTTCGTCAACGCGATCGGTCTTGAGCGTGGCTTTTGTTTTAACCGGCGACTTGAGAATATTTTCCAACTTGACTTTTTCAGCCAAAAGCGGCGCGCTAATCTTGGTGCTGGCTTCGGAGGTGGTGAACTCATTGCGTTGTTTGAGGCTTAGGATGGCGGCCAGGAGGAAGTTGATCTCATCCAATCTTTGGCGGTCAGTTTGAGAAGATTGAGCCCTAGGATAACCAGACATATGGCCACGAAGTTCAACCAGCCGGGCATAGTATGCCGGGAGGAAACCGGTTTTGATTTGACCGGCTGCCAACCATTTTTCGATTTCCTTGAAGAGCAGTTCATGCTGGCGCAATTCGGGCCAAGCCTTCTCTGCCTCCTGGGTGTTAAATGGAACATATTGAAGTCCAAAATCAGATCGGGTTTTCTGATGACGGATTTGGTAATATTTTTGCAAACGTTTGGGAATTTGTTTGAGGATGCCTTGCGCCACCCAGACATCCATTTCGCTCAGGAGCCATTCGAGACGTGTGAGTTCTTCAATTCGATCGGGGTCCCCCCGGAAGCCACATTGAGGGCAAGTACCATTGGGAGCAAAATTGGGATACTTACACCTTGGGCAGTGCATGCATTCATTATTGCATAAGAAGTCTTACTGGGCAAGCACTATTTCTGGTTTTGTTATGGAAAGATAACCTCCTGCGGTCGCTCCCGAAATTGGTAACATGGCTAAGGAAAGACGCAGAAAAAACATCCGACCTGAAATCATCGAATTCTTTTGTGGGACGATCAAGGGACCAGGAATAACTAATCCACGCACAGGTATTTCAAATCAGCCAGAAGCGGCACCTTCCGCGCCATTACTGGAGAGAGGTCAGGTGGCGGGGAGCATCATGCATGCCAATGAGTTGCAAGATTGCATGAAGATTTTTCTCGTCAATCAGTAGCAAGTAGAAAAAAGCAAAATTAATTTATATATTTCTTGACGAGCAAATCAAGTTTTTGACTTGTTTCTGCTGGAGTAACAGCCGGATCGGTGGCGAGTGCGCTTGCCAATGCATTTTCACAATTGCAGTCACGTTTGGCAGATAAGGTTTTGGTTAAATTCCGAATCGCTGCTTGCACCACCAACATGTTTTTGTTCAACGTTTGAATCACCATGTCCATCGTCACTGGTGCCGCGCTAACATGCCATACATCATAATCTGTGACGTGAGCCATGGTCGTATAGCAAATTTCCGCTTCACGCGCCAGAAATGCTTCGGGGGAAGCGGTCATGCCAATAATGGACATACCCCAGGCGCGAAACGCATTTGATTCCGCCTTGGTCGAAAAGCGCGGACCTTCAAC
>Ga0210377_10000125_pt1 | contig 69622 bp, 71 predicted proteins | sample PLM4_65_b1redo_FD_155480 | JGI IMG/M metagenome (GOLD analysis project Ga0210377, IMG submission 155480) | Groundwater sediment microbial communities from an aquifer in East River, Colorado, USA - PLM4_65_b1 redo | ecosystem: Environmental > Terrestrial > Soil > Riparian zone | place: USA: East...
TCGCTGACGGACATGCCGCTATATTTGCCTTTCCATTTGTAAAACGACGCTTTGCTGAACCCGTGCTGCCGAACCAAGTCTTCCAGCGACACTCCGGCTTCTGCTTCTTTCAGGATGTTTACGATCTAGCTTTCTGAAAACTTCGATTTCTTCATGTGGATCTCTCCTAGCTCTATTTTGCCACGAGTTTTCCACTTTTCACTGGTATGATTTTACGGGAGGGTTACCCCCTTAGCTTTATTCTCAACAATCAATAGCTATATATCTTCCTCAAATATTTTGCGGGTCACGCTTCTACAGCGTGACCCGCAATGTTTTTATTGAGGCGTCCAAGTGACTTGCCAGGTGTGCTCAATCAGAATTGCGAGTTGCCAGATTGTGACCTTCACCTGTCCGGTCGGGAAGGCATCCCGGCAAAGCTGAGTGAAAAGTACAGGCGAACTCGATGGGGTATAGTTTGTCTTGACAGTAAAGCCGCACGCATCCAACATAATATCCATTTCTATATCCATCTTGATGGACGGATCTGTCTCCAGCGTGAATTGATACCCAAAATCATAACCTTGTGAACCGTCGATAAACGCAGGTACCTTTACATCATCCCAGATCACTGCACGAGCAGCGGTCGCTTTCAGCTGATAACCTGCGATTTCGATATCGCTGTTCAAATCCCAGGTCTGACCTCGTTGCGGATTCGTTCCCGCATCGAACGTAAAGGACATTTCTTCGGGCGTTGCCTGTCTCGGCTCTACATACATCGGCGCATAATAAGCCACGGCATTTTCAACTACGACCGTCAGCGGTCCATCGGCTGGTCTGGATTGCGACATGAACTCAAACTGACTTCCTACACGATGTTCGAATGGCTGTAGGACATAGTTGCCTCTCAACGAGATCTTCTCTCCCTGCGAGTCGATCACATAGGCACTGACAGGCATGATCGAGATCAACGCCGGGTCTTTGTTTTCCATGTCCATGCTGAGATAAAAGATGGTAGCTGATTCCAGCGGTACGAGCTTCTCCAGCGTCAGCGTCACTTTCGGGGCTGGCAGAGCAGGTTCCTCGGTCGGCGTTGAAGCGAACGTTTCAAGCGTCGGTACAGCAGTGGGCTGTTCCACTTCGATCACTGGTGCGCCCACCACCGTCCCCGCGGGAACCGTCATTAGCTTGAATGGCACTTCCCAATTCTCAGGCACTGCACCACGTCTTGCATTGGGAATACACTTGAGAACCAGCGTCATTTCCATTACATCTGCAGGGATTTTTGTTTCATATACGGGCTTCATCGCAAACACATTTTGCGGATATTTACCCGTGGTATCACGCTCCAACAAAGTTCCATCTGGTAATTTCAAACGCGCATCGCCGTCCTTGTTCGGTGCATCACCGATATTCATACCACCGCAAAATGCCGTTGGATTTGTGCCCGCATCTTCAGCACGCGTCCCATCATTGGCAGGTACAAGCCCATCCACTTCATAGCTCAACTCAACACGATCTTCATACACGATCACGTTCTGGATGAGCAGGGTCACGCCCTCGCGCATTTTCGAAGCGGGCTCAGCCAACATTCGCAAGTTGCCAGTGTTTTCCACCAAACCGACATTGGGCACATAACCAAATAATCTTCCGAGCGCTGCGGCAACACCCGGCATGCTTACCACGCCAACCATCAATGCCAAAACAAAAGCAATTGCCCAGGCGGGTCTTAAGACAAATCGAGACTTCATTTTTGCTGGACCTCTTACCAGTTCATTGTGTAATTTTTTTACAAAATCAGGGTTCGCATCCGGCACAGCTATTGCCTTGCGAATCTGCTCTTCAAATTCGGGGGAAGGTTGTAGTTCACTCATGGCTTACTCCATCTGGCTCTTCAAACGCGCCAGCAAACGATAAACAGATTTCTTCACAGCATCTTCCCGCTTGCCCAACAGGTCAGCGATCTCAGCAAAAGACAGATCCGCCACATAGCGCAAGCGGATGAGATCCTGCTCTTCCTCGTTCAAATGCTGGATGAGGGACCGGATGCGACTCAACTCTTCAGCCCGGATCAGCGTGCCGAGCGCGTCCTCCCTTTCAAGGATCTGACCCGCCGCTTCCAACCCGACCTCGCGCCTGCTTCTGCGGAAATGGTCGTTCAACTTGCTGCGAGCGATCCTGAACAACCACGCCGAAAATTGACCACGCTCCCGATACCGCGCCAGCGACTCATACGCTGACATGAACGTTTGCGAAGTAATATCCTCCGCTTCATGGGCGCCGCCTACACGGCTATAGATGTACCGATAGATGGGTTGCACATATCAATCGTACAACCTGCCAAACACGGCTGGGTCTTCGAGCGCGGCAGTCACCAAAGCGGGGATATCATCTTGCTGCATTGTCTGCATTTTCCGATCTGTTTCAAATACTATCATGCAGTACCTTTCTCTCATGAGGGTTTTTATGTGAATGCATTCCACCTGTATAACGGCGAAAAAGCCAAAAAGGGACAGGCTTCTGCCGCGTTGGTCCAAAAGGAACGCGATAAATTGGCTGGATATAAAGACACTGCTGAGAAGATCAAAGCGCAGTTGAAAAGCTAAAAAAATCAGACGCACTTCTGAAGTGCGTCTGATTTTTTATTGAGCAAGGATATGATAGACACTGAAAGTCCTTTGATAGTTTGCGTTGTTCTATATTTGTTACGATATTATCGGTAGAATTTAATTAAGGAGATCAAAATGAATAAAGCTCTTTTGCCGGAAAATCGAGTAAGGCTACTTATTATATTTTTCATAGTCGGGTTAACTCTAAGTGGACTTACAGCAATTCCTTCTGAATGGGAAACCGGGATTTTGAAACAACTATTTGGGACTGGAACTTGGTTTAGTGATTATCTACCTAAAGTTTCAATCTGGGTGGATCGTATTTATGAAGGCGTGCAAAATTCCTACAGTAAATATCCATTTCTAGCTTATGCCAATGACTGGTTAGCCTTTGGGCATATTGCTATCGCAATTGCGTTTATTGGACCTTTACGCGACCCAGTCAAAAACATTTGGGTGGTCGAACTCGGAATGATCGCCTGCATTTTGGTAATTCCGTGGGCACTGACTTTTAGCCTTCTGCGAGGCATTCCCTGGTTTTGGACTCTCATAGATATGTCATTCGGCGTTTTCGGCATTATCCCGCTTTGGTTCGTGCGCCGCGATATTATAAGAATCTCTGCAGAGCTATGACAAATTCCAACAAACCGGTGATATTCGTCATTTGACGCAAATCATGGCATGCGTTAATTTATATCCGTAACAAATCTTTTTTTACGGAGAAACTATCATGACCATGAAAATCACTGAAGACTGCATCGCCTGCGGCGCGTGCGTCCCCGAATGTCCCACCGAATCCATCAGCGAAGGCGACGGCATTTTGTATGTTATCAACCAGGCAACCTGTGTAGAATGCGAAGGTCACTATGATTCGCCCAAATGTGTCGGCGCGTGCCCGGTGGAGTGCATCGTCAAGGCATAAATAACCTGCGATTTCAATACATTCATCTTCAACGGGTCACGTTCCAGACGTGACCTGTTGATTTTTACCTAGTTCTCAAGGGGCGGGAAATTCCATTCAACTGCTGATACAATTAAATCAATCTCCCCTGTAAAAAGGAGCCCTCATGGCAAAACCCGAAAAGAAACTTCAAGAACTCAAGACCCGCCTGCTCGAAGTGGGCGACCTCAATCACATCAACGCCCTGCTCAACTGGGACCAATCCACCTACATGCCACCTGGCGGCGCCGAAGCGCGTGGACGACAGTCCGCCCGGCTGGCGCAAATGGCACAGGAAAAATTCATCGATAAGAAGATCGGCAAACTGCTTGATGATCTGCGTCCCTATGAAGAAAGCCTGCCCTATGATTCCGATGACGCCAGTCTGATCCGCGTCGCCCGCCGCGATTATGAGCGTGACCTCAAGATTCCCCCAAAGTTCATCGGTGAGTTGAACGAACACGGTGCGAAAGCCTACCAGGCATGGACCGAAGCACGTCCCGCCAACGACTTCAGCAAAGTGCGTGGCAATCTCGAAAAGACCCTCGACCTGAGCCGCCAACTCGCAGAATACTTCCCCGGCTACGAACACATTGCCGACCCGCTGATCGACTTCGCTGATTACGGTATGAAGGCTTCCAGTGTCCGCACATTGTTCGCGGATTTGCGCAACAACCTTGTGCCCATCGTGCGTGCCATCACATCTCAACCATCAGCGGATGATTCTGTATTGCATAAACATTATCCCGAAGCTGAGCAAATGTCCTTTGGCGAGAAAGTGGTACGGCAACTCGGCTATGATTTCAATCGCGGTCGCATCGATAAGACCCATCATCCCTTCATGACCAAATTCTCACTTGGCGATGTGCGCATCACCACGCGCGTCAAAGAAGATGACTTCGGCGATTGTCTCTTCAGCAATATGCACGAAGCTGGTCACGCCATGTATGAGCAGGGCATCGACATGTCCTATGAGGGCATGCCTCTCGGCGGCGGAACCAGCGCGGGTGTGCATGAATCGCAGTCCCGGCTTTGGGAAAACATCGTTGGCAGAAGTCATGGCTTCTGGGAATACATGTATCCCAAATTGCAGGCGCACTTTCCCGAGCAGCTCAAAGATGTGCCGCTCGATACTTTCTACGCCGCCATCAACAAGGTGGAGAAGTCACTCATCCGCACCGATGCTGATGAGGTGACCTACAATTTGCATGTGATGTTGCGTTTCGATTTTGAAGTGCAATTGCTCGAAGGCTCGCTCTCGATCCGCGACCTGCCCGAAGCCTGGCATGAACGCTTCGAACATGACTTTGGCATTGTTCCACCCGATGACAAGGATGGTGTGCTTCAAGATGTGCATTGGTACGGCGGCATCATCGGCGGTTCGTTCCAGGGCTACACACTCGGCAACATTCTTTCCGCGCAGTTCTATAACGCCGCGCTCAAGGTACATCCGTCCATCCCTGATGAAATGACGAAGGGGCAGTTCGATACCCTGCATGGCTGGCTGCGTGAAAATATTTATCGTCATGGCAGCAAGTTCACCGCGCCCGAGATCGTTGAGCGTGCCAGTGGTTCGCCGCTCACCATTGAGCCGTATATCAACTACCTCAAGACCAAATACAGCGCGCTCTACACGTTGTAAATAACAGTATGGGCGACCCGCCCAGCGAGAGCTAGATGTTCTGTTGGGGTTGAAGGGTCGTCCCTACGTTTACAGGGTGAGTTATAATTAAAACAATTAAATAATAACCTTCGGGGCAGGGCGCAATTCCCGATCGGTGGTACAGCCCACGAGTGCTTTGCACATGATCCGGCGCGACTCCGGAGCCGACAGTAAAAGTCTGGATAGAAGAAGGATATAGGCTCAATGCGAGTCTGATTCGACTGTCCCGGAAACGCAATTTGTTTTCGGGATTTTTATTGCACAGCACGACGCGTGCGCATCAGACTCAGCCGAGGACTGTTTCTGCGCCCCGTAGTTTATCTCTGCGAGGCGCTTTTGTTTTGCTCGTAGGGGGCGGGGTTTTCCCGCCCAATGATTGAATTATGAATATGGGGCGAGATGACCTCGCCCCTACATAAACAAAAATGACCAAACGACTCACTCTCGGTTTTACCTCCCTCATCATCTTCCTCCTCGCGTGGTATCTCCTCACGCGCTATGGCGGAATCCCAAACTTTATCCTGCCATCCCCGCTCAGCGTGTGGACACGTCTCATCAAATCCATTCAAGATGGCAGCTTGCCATATCACACTGGCATCACACTACTTGAAATCGTATTGGGCTTGTTGGCAGGTGTATTGTTCGCAACGATCGTTGGATACATCCTTGCCAAGTCGCGTTCGTTGGAAAAAGTCTTGTCGCCATATCTGGTTGCGAGTCAGGCGATACCAATTGTAGCGATTGCGCCATTGCTTGTCATCTGGCTTGGGGACGGGATTCTCTCGAAAGTCGTTATCTGTGCGTTGATCGTGTTCTTCCCTGTATTGGTGAATACCATCGTTGGAGTCCGTGCTGTGCCAACCGCGTTATATGACTTGATGAATTCACTTCATGCTTCACGCACACAGATCCTATGGAAAGTGGAGGTGCCCGCATCCCTGCCCGTCTTCCTCGGCGGCTTGCGCATTGGTGCGACGTTATCCGTGATCGGCGCGATCGTCGGCGAACTGGTGGATGCGGAGGAAGGTCTCGGCTTTTTGTTGCAATTAGGCGATTTTCAATACGACACGCCGATGGTGTTTGTGGCTGTGTTCATGTTGATCGCATTAGCCCTGATGTTATATGGCATTGTGACGTTGTTGGAAAAAAGATTTTTGAAATGGCAAAACCCTTCGTCCTGAGCGGAGGGCTGAGTGCAAGTCGAAGCCCGCAGACGAAGTGCGAATTTACGTGCAATAATGCGCTTCGTCTTCATTCCTCGTTATCGCTCGTCATTCCGCTCAGCGCGATAAATATCTATAAGGAGATTCTATGTTTCGTAAGTTAGTTTTGATCATGCTCGGGATGGCAATCGCTTTATCGGCGTGTGGCAGTTCCGGGTCCACGAATGAGGCGTTGACCAAGATCCGCCTGCCGCTGGGATACATTCCCAACATCCAATTTGCGCCGCTATATGTTGCCGTCGAAAAAGGCTATTTCCGTGATGCCGGAATCGAGATCGAGTTCGATTACAAGTTCGAGACCGATGGCGTGGCGCTCGTGGGTGCAGGTGAACTGCCGTTTGCCGTGGTATCGGGTGAACAGGTTTTGCTCGCGCGCGCGCAGGGACTGCCCGTGACGTATGTGGCGGCGTGGTATCAACAGTATCCTGTTTCAGTAGTGGCAAAGAGTGAGCTGGGTATCGTGGTGCCGCAGGATCTGAAAGGGAAGAAGATCGGCTTACCTGGTTTGTTTGGCGCGAACTATATCGGTTTGCGGGCGTTGCTCAACGCGGGCAAACTCAGCGAAAGCGACGTGACGCTTGACTCCATTGGCTTCAATCAAGTGGAAACAATGGCAGCCGGGCAACAGGATATTGTGGTTGGATACACCGCGAACGAACCGATCCAATTACGTTCACGCGGCATCGCTGTGACCGAATTGCGCGTGGCAGATTACGCTCAACTCGCCGCCAATGGAATTCTCGCAAGCGAGAAGGTGATCACAGAAAACCCTGACCTGGTGCGTGCCTTCGTTGGTGCGTTTCTCAAAGGCTTGAAATATACGAACGAAAATCCTGAAGAAGCATTTACGTTGAGCGGAACTTATATCCCCAACTTTGCTGATCTGGATGCCGACGTGCAAAAGCAGGTTCTCGCGATATCCACTGAACAGTGGCAGGCTGACAGACTCGGGTACTCTGATCCCCAAGCCTGGGAGAACATGCAGGCTGTATTGCTCGATATGGGTCTGCTCACCGAGAAACTGGACTTGAGCAAAGCATTTACGAACGAATTCATTCCTTAAAACCGTAGGGGCGGAGCATTGCTCCGCCCCTACAAAATATGATGTCACATACCCCCATCCTCACCATTCGCAATCTTTCTGCCGTGTTCCCAGACAGCAACGGCGGCTTACGTGCGTTGGATGACATCACCTTCGATGTACATCCACGCGAGTTCGTGTGTGTGTTGGGTCCCTCGGGTTCGGGCAAAACAACTTTGCTCCGCATCCTGGCTGGGTTGATCGCGCCGACCTCTGGCTCTTTCATGTTCGGTCATGGCGAACAGCCGAGCACCGGCATGGTCTTTCAACAGGCGAACCTCATGCCGTGGCGCACGGTGAGTGAGAATATCAAACTGCCGCTCGAAGTGAAACATATGGATGAACAGTCCGCGCGCGCGAAAGCACAGGAGATGATCGAACTCGTAGGATTACAGGGATTCGAAGACTCGCTGCCACGCGACCTCTCCGGCGGGATGGCGCAACGCGTGGCAATTGCGCGCGCTCTCATCCATGACCCCGACCTGCTTCTACTCGATGAGCCTTTTGGCTCGCTGGATGCGCTTACCCGCGAACGCATGTGGACAGAACTCTCACGCATCTGGCAGGCTCGCCAGAAGACAGTCATTATGGTGACGCATTCGATCAACGAGTCATTGTTTCTAGCGGATAGGGTTTTAGTGCTAACGCAGCGCCCCGGCAAAGTGAAATTGGATCTGAAAGTAGATCTGCCTCGCCCAAGAAAAGATGACATCCGCTACACCCCGCATTTCGGGAAGCTGGCACGGAAATTGAGAGAGACGATTGAATAACAAAAAAGTGGATGGCAACTGCCATCCACTTTTGGTGTTTTGCGATTGCTTGATTCTTTACGGCGCAACCCAGACCACGAAACTTAATTCTGCACCTCCATATTTTCCGGTGATCTTCCAACAACCGAGCGTGGGAAAGTCCACGCCCACCATCATGGCAGAACCGATGTCACTGGCATAAGCATTCGTGGCTTTGGAAACGATCAACGATGGTGCAGACTCATCCAGGCGTTCGCCAGTCACGACCAGATTCGGTTCAGGTTCTTGGTCCCAGACGTATCCATCGCGCCACCACAATATTTTTTGTGTATATCCTTCGGGATTGTGCGGCAATGCTTCCCAAACGCCATTCTCTGGAATCAAGGTCCATAGCGAGTTGGCGCCAAACCAGAAATGATCGTTGAAACTGCTCAACGAATCATAAGGCGCAGGCGGCACGAAAGCCGGGACTTGTGGAACAGTCACCGGACAATCGGAAGTTGATGTACTGATAGTTGATTGAGCTGCCTCTCCTGTATTAGGCGCAGTAACTTGAGGTTGAGCACTCGCGTCCCCCGTGCAACCTGTTAGCAATGATGAAATTATGATGATCGAGAAAAAGATAGATGATTTGTGCATAAATAGCTCCTTACAGATTCACATCTATTACACCATTGTAACGGGAGAGGTTCCAGATTGAATAACAAAAAAGTGGATGGCATTTGCCGTCCACTTTTTTGTTCAACATCGCTCGTGTAAAAGGAAGTTGCGTGAGGTGATTGAGTGAATTGATTCCACTCGTTGGAGATTGTCCACTTTTGTTCATGCTGCCTACAAATGTTCCTAAGGAATTGTGTTGGAATTATTCAAAAATCCATCCTTACTAGGGTAGAAGTATCCAAGCTCATCAAGAAAGTCAAACTCATAAGCTAAATAATAACTGATGAAATAGCGTAAAAGAGGATTTTCATTGTAGCTGGTTTCGCCGGTATATAAAAATACCGGATTGATTAGAGGATAAGTTGGGCTTTCGCCTCTTAATGTATCAGAATTGGGCGAGATGCCGTTTATTGGGATTGCCCTTAACTTGGCTTTGTTCAATTGATAAGCTCCGTACCCGGTAAGACCGATAGAATCGGGATCGCTGACAACCTTACTGGCTATAGAATAATTATCTTCATCTGTAAAAAGACTTGGAATTTCGAGATTAACATCGCGGTTAGGGAAAAGCAAATTCCTAACTATATTAAATGTGCCGCCTTCGCGCCCAGGATAATACCGGTTGATAGGCTGATTGCTAAAATCGCTTCGTACTTCGTTCCATGAAGATGCAGAGATCAACAGATACTGAAGTTCGTCCGGAGTAAGAGGGACATCTCTAATTTTATTGGCATTGGGATTCTCTTCATTGATGATTATGGTTACGGCATATCTCGCAACCTCAAATTTATAAAATTTAATCCCTGTACAACCAGATTGTTCTATCTCCTGTAGTCCAATTTCATCACTTGCAAATATATCTATATCACCACTACAGTAATCTAATAATTTACCGTTAGACTCAACCTGAATGTCATTGAGTCCCGTTGCTTCATTAAAACATTTTGACATTTGTAATGACAAAGGATAAAGCGCTGAACTTCCAGAGATGCTAATTGTTGAATTTGCATTGATTTGATCAGGTGTTTCTAGGATGGGGATTGGGAAAGCTCGATATTCGTCGATCCAAGAAGGAGGAGGTAGAAAAACCCTCCACCCTTTTTCAATGCTTAATTTTTGTGGATCAATCATATTGTATCTGTTCTCTTCAAGCGCTTTACGATTGTTGTAGTAAGCCAATGCGAATAGATCTAAATTATCTCGTATGAGCCCATATTTATCTGTGTATAAATTCTTCAGGGTGATAAAGCCAGTTGCCTTATAATCATTTACCCATTCAGGCTGGATTGGCGGATATTGGGAATCGCATTGAGGTGGGGGTTGAGTGGTAGGGATAATGACAAGGGCAGTTGGGGGAACAGGAGACGAAGGTGTTGTGTTTGGTATCAATGGCGTAACAGTTGGTATTGTCATATATGAATTAAGGTTTGGTAAATCTCCTGGGTTTGATTGCCTAAAAACAACACTTAATTTTTTGTTCTGTTCGAGATCGTTAATTACAGCGGCAATAACTTCACTTTGTATAACAAATCTTGGTCTGATTCCATTCCCATCGTGAGTTGGTATCGGGATAAGCGTTGCTGTGTAAGTTGGGAGCGGTGTTGAAGTTAGCGTGGGTATTAATGTTGGCGTTGAGGGGATCGGAGTTCGTGTTGGAGGGTTTGGTGTGTTTGTTACACTACCTGTAAGCGTACTGGCAGGCAAAAATGTGGTCATAAACGCCAAAACTTGTGTTGGCGTTGTGGTCCTGGTCGGAGTTAATGTATGTGTTGATGTTGATGTAAAGGATGGGCTAAAGGTGACAAGCAAAGATGGGATCGGGGTTTGATCAGATGGATCAGAGTTTGATTCCTTGGCAATGGCAATCACTTTTTCATAATCTTTCAATGCATTTTCGTATTCTTCTAATTTTACGTGTACTCGAGCTCTCTCAAATCGCGTGGCTGGGTTTTCTTTATTGAGCGTTATGGCGGCATCGTAACTTGTCAGCGCCTCTCGGAATTTGCCATTGCGAGTTGAGTTTCTAGCTTGTATCCAATACTTTAGTTCCACGGAAATATCGCTGTCGTGCAATCCTAAGATCCCCAATGAATTGTACATAACTCCAAGTAGTTCTGTAGTATCTTCTGAGCTATCAACGTCAGCCAGGCTTGTATATAATCCGCCAACTACAACCGCATAGTCGTCCGATGTAATTTGAGATTTTTCATCTAGCGAGATATCCATCAAGTTTCGTTGGTCATCCCAATTGCCGAGTGAGAAGAAAGCGTTTTTTGCCTTGTATTTATAATCAGCTTGGAGAAAGATGGGGTTCATCTGAAATAAATCAGCTAGATATTGTATGCTTCTGTGGTCCTTGTAGACAGGTATTCCATTCTCCCTTGTTGCTGCTTGACTTGGAAGCCTGACGCCATCATTGATAAAAACAGATGTAAAACTAATAACAGCTAAAATCAAAAAAATTATGATCGGGTAACTCCAATCAACTTTCGTATACCTATTCACCCACTTCTGGTCAAAAACCTTGCTGTAGATTCTATTTCCAACTACTAATTTATCATGCTCAACACGAGTCAAGCCTGAAAGTTTCAGGTGATTTTGGGGCAGTGAATTTTTATTGTCTGGTACTTCAAATCCGCGTAGGAGTTTCTTGTAGAGTGAGAGAATTACTCTCCGTTGAGGGTAACTCAACACATTGTCCCGCACGAATTGCAGGTTGGTTTCACGGCTGGCTTCTTCTGAAGTAAACAAATTTATGACTAATAGGTCGATTTCATTATCGCTATATTCTTTTAGCCGCGTCTCTACAACACTCTGACAAAGTTTTTGGGTTAAGTAGGGATGCCCATTCGTCCAATAAAAGACACGGTCGAGAATCTTTTGTCCAAATTTGGGATAGGTCTCTTGCAAGCCTTTCTCAAGCATCCGCGCATCTTCGCGGCTGAAGGGGCGTAAAGGTATTTCCTGTCCGATATTGAAGGGCGTCCGGTTTCGATCTTTGATAAGATCAGAGGGAGATGCAACTCCGAGAAGTACGAACGTCACACGTTTGAGGTCGGGGTTTTCAGCGCGGGCATTAAACATCGCGCGAATGCCTGCAAAAAAGTCATCCCTGAAATCAAGTTTGAGCGTCGTGTCAATTTCATCCATAAAGATGACAACATGCTCTTTAACTTCGGAAAGCGTTTCCTCGAAGAATTCAATGAATTTCTGAATATTCGGAATATCTTTTCGCTCTTCCCACCAAGCCACTGGATCAATGCTTAATCTCAAGCGTCGTTTGATCTGCGTCAGGATGCCTTTGTACCATTGATCTTCGCTATCAACCGTTCCGATCTGAGTTAAGTCAACGATTGCACTCTTTACTCCAGCACTCGATAAACGCTGTGCCGTCCGTATCATCAAACTGGATTTCCCCATTTGACGAGGAGTTAGCACGTAACAAAACTCGCCTGCCATGATATGTCGAAACAATTCATCATCCGTCGGGCGCTTGACATACGATGGCGCATCGGGAGGCAAGGTGCCGCCTGCGGTAAAGAAATCAGAGGTGGGTTGCTCTATCGTCATTTCAAATGATCTCTAAAATATCTGTCATACAAACCACAACGGCAATAGTAACGTTCACCTAAGCCTTTTACTAATCCTGCGCGCAACAAACGCCATAGAACTTTGTCATTATCACATTTATTTTCGTAAAGCACTTGTCGAAGAGCATTCTGTAAAGCATCATTTTCTTGAATAAACCAAAGCTGGCGGCGCAAATTGTCTGCGAAGGGTCCCTGGTCATCTGCGGCTTGTTTATAAAGGTTTTCCCAAGTCCAATGTTCGCTAACAAGCAGATAAAGGGCTTTGCGGGTTAGGTAGGGATGTCCATTCAACAGTTCAAAGAAGGCTTCCATATCTTTATCTTTGATTGGATCGCCATGACGATGGTTCAAGTCCTGAACTTGTTCGCGGCTAAAATCTTCCAGATTCAATTTCACCCCCACATTGAATGGAGACTGATTAGGATTCGAAATTAATAAATACGGTTCTGTAGAAATTACCATGACGAGATTTAATTTATTCCATTGAGCATCCATGGCGCGATTATTATGCCAGGAACGCATCAACGCAAAAAAGTCGTTATGAAAAGGAGCGTTCAAAAGTTTGTCTGCTTCATCCATTGCCAAAATAATTTGCTGATCACTTTTGGGAAGAACATAATCTTCCATTACTTTAACTAATTTATCCTGTGAGCCAAGTTTCTCCCGCCAAATCTGATTGACAACAGCAACGTCCATTTTTAATTTTCTGGCAATAATGCTGGCAAAATTCTTTAGAAAATGGTCGGCAGATTCAAAGCCATCATGCTCAATGGCTTGCAGATCAATGTATACAATGCTCGCCTTAGGCTGCGCTTGGTGAATTCCACGAACAAGTAACGAGCTTTTTCCAGTTTGCCTTGAAGCACGAATCGTAATGGTTTCTCCCTTTTTTACGATGTTGCGCTTTAATTTATCATCTGAATCGCGTTCAATATAAAAACGATCCTCTAATTTTAAAGTACCGCCAGGCTCATTCAATTCATCAAGAATTCGAGGGTCAAATTCAGGTAATGGCTGAGTCTTTTCTTCCTTTGAAAAAAGCGCGCGCCCATCTTCAGAATAAAAGGCAGGCAAAGATTTTTTCGGTTTTACTGATTCTTTATCATGCTCCTGCCCAGTGATCACACTGGCTATTTCCTTTGCTACTCGTTCGTTGTCTTCGTCGGCGCTCCAGCTTATTTGTTGATATTGACCAAGAGGCGCAGAAATCGTATAAGGCAACATGCCCTCATAGCACATTCGCACTGGCAACGTTTTAGGCCATCCGTTTAGACGGCGATATTCGTAAGCACGGAGTATCTCAGCTTGTACCATTTCACTGTCAGCCGAATACTTGGAAATCAATACAATGAGATAATCACTAGCTTTAATCTGCTCATCAATCTCGATAAGCCACTCTGTTCCCCCGCGCATGCTTATGTCGATAAAGGCTTGATGTCCCTTTGCCACAAGATAATCATGCAAATATTCAGCCAACGCCCGATCATCCTTCGCAGAACGGCGGTAGCTTATAAAAAACTTCGCAACCTTGGATTCTGGTATGGATGTACGTCGAAGCACTTCCTCAACCATTGCTTTGATTTCCCTGATATCCGCTTTGCTTTCAAGAACAGCATGTCCAATAATGGGTAATGTGAATTCTTTTAAGGGTAACAATGCTCGGTCGAGACATTCAAGGTAAAGTGTTGCCCCCTGTTCAATTTGTTCAGTTTTGAGATTGGGAAAATCGCGTTCCAGGTTTTCATGTAAGGTTTCAAGGGCACGACTTTGATCGAGTTCAGCGGGTAAATTTTTCAATACTAATTGGATTGATGGCAAATCCCCCATCGACATCGTAAAAGCCTGGTTTAAATCTTGATCTGTACATTTTTCCCGAAAGTAAGCGTCGGCGCGTAGTGCTGCGTCCACTAATTTCTGGGTGCCTTCATTGGTGTTTAGAATCGCGTCTATTTGGCCTTGTGCTTTTTCGCCGCCAATCTCGACGAATGTTTTCCCTGCAATACCAATAGCTTCCTTACCCAGTACATTTTCTGCCTGGTGTTTGAGCAAGGCGATGATTAGTTTGATAACACTCTTTGGTAGATCGGTGGGCATTTTCCCTCCGAGACGACGATGTTTCTATGAGTATAGCATGGCTAATCAATAATTCAAACCAGTATTATTATGTCTTCCAATAACCTCTTCGTCGCCTCTGCCACTTCCTCAACCGCCCGCTCAAAAGCCGCTTCATTGACCTTTGACGGCTTGTGGTAGCAGCTCTGCGGATGTACGTTTTGGCTCATTATAGAACAGGTCAAAGGATATGGGCGTTTCCTGAATTAATAAGACATACGCATATGAGCTATAAGTCGTTTTCTTAAGAGTTGAACATAAAGTTTTTATATCCTATTGAATTACATAGAACACATTGATTTAACATAAAGGAAGGTAAATGCTATTTCTTAAACTCCACTTTAGCCTGCTCAAAAGTATCAAAAAGCTTTTTGTGGCACCCGTGCAATTTTATACTTCCTCTAGTAATTCGGTCTGTCCAATAATGACCACCAAGGCTGGTCGGTGGGTTCCCATAAATATTCAATAACATGGACCCATAATGAATTTCGCTGCGTTTCCCTTGGAGCTCAATTTTTGGTTCATTTCTATATATAGCTAATAATCTAAAAAGCCCATCTTCTTCTTGTTCAATGCTGTGAACTATTAATTTCGAGTGGGATTCCTTAGTCATTAGGCGAAGACTAAGGGATGTTAACGTTTGTCGAATTACCGCATAACCGATAATTGGAGGAGTTTCTTGGTTTGTGTTTGGATCAATCCAGTTGCTATTTAACTCAACCTCCCAGGTTCCCCTGATATCAGGTCTGTTGACATACCATCCTTGAAATATTTTCCATGACCAAGCATATTTATTAAACAGCGTTACTGTAATCGTAATAATGCCAACTACAATACCGAATGGGCGAATGAAATCGACTGTGAGAACTGGAGTACCTTGTGCCCAAAGAGCAATTAACCAAGCTACTATTGTTAAACCAATAAAAGAAGATATATGTAATCTTGTAGGCATCATTCGTATCCTATATAATCCCAAGCAGAACTTATAAAACTATGCGCTTGTTGCCATGTCCAAGGTTGAGAGCCTTTGAATAAGTATTTGAGTTCACTGACTTCACCCCACTCTGAGCACTTTTCATTAAAAAGTGTGTTGTTAAACAAATAGGCTAATACTTCCCGTACAGTTTGTTTATATGTAATATATCCAAAATTTTCGTTGAGTGTATTCCAGACTAAACACTCAATCAAAAAACTTGGGATTGGTTTTGCGGCATCGATTCCATTAGCCGACATTTCATTGCACAATGTTTTCAGTATTCTGACCACGCGTTTATATCTTCGATTGGTAATATTATTCTTGTTCACTCCGTTCTCATAATGCTGCTCTGGCCAATTCCGAATGCGGAGAGGGATATGATTGTCGGGGATCATTTCAACACCAGACCAATAATGAGTTTCAGATGTATAACGTCTGTGTTCAAAGAATGCGGCTACATCTGCCTCAACTCGATAGGTATTCTCTTTAATATCAAAAGTTTTATTTCCTCTTGATACTGCTGCTTTGCCAAATCTATCCACTAAAGCTTCTTCTAATTCGTTCTTGAACGTCTGGTAAGTGTAGGTTGCATCTTGTGTGCTCTTCTTAAGAAACGCTTTAATGTTTTCGTCTGGATATTCGGGGAAATAAGTGTCAAAGCATAATACGCCAATATCAACATCGCTGTCTTTTCTAACATTTACTCGATTTCTATATGACCCCTGCGTGAAAACTTTAATGTTCCTATAGTTAAGTTTTACACTTGCACTAATGGCTTGGCGAATTTGCTTTTCAGCATTTTCGCTTTTTTCTTGCTCGGTTTTACTTGGTCCTTGCGACCATGTAGTAAAAATTGATTCCCAATCTCTGCCCATTGAATTACTTGTCCTCTTTAGCAAGCCCTAACACTTTATTCGAAAAGTTTAAGTACTATCCAAGGTTTATGTAGCGGTCCAAAATTATATTTGACTAAGTATAGCATTTCCTGGATTTTTTCTATTATCCAACTCCTTCAGCATATTTGTCGTTGCCTCTGCTATTTCATGAATTGCCTTTTCAAAAGCTTCTTCATTTGCTTTTGAAGGTTTTCTATATCCGCTCACCTTTCGAACGAACTGCAACGCCGCCGCGCGGATCTCCTCCTCTGTGGCTGGGACTTCCGCATTGCGTAGGGTTTTGATGCTTCTGCACATTGGATACTCCTAAATCTTCGGTAAATTTTGTAAGGGCGACCCGTAAGGGTTTAATCAAGACATGCGATGGTATTGGCGGGTTGCCTCTACGATTTATACTTTCGGTAAATCCAACAATAAGACTTCTGCCAGCATTCTTGAATTCACATTTCGATCCATCTTTTCCAACGTGTCTTCAAGTCCGCTGACGACGCGCCGCGAAGATGATAGATCCATGCGGCTGGCGAGGTCTTCGATCTCCACGTTGCGGTCCACGTTGACCAGCGGACTCTCGGCTTGCGCCGTGCGTAACATCACATCCCGCCAATACGAGAGCCAGAACAGGATCGTCTGCCGCATCGCATCTTTATCCTTTGAGAGTTGATCGGCGTATTTGAATTTTTCCACACGGGAGGCGGGTAATAGCGTCAGCAAATCGTTCAAGCGTTCTTCACGCTTTTCCAACAGGTCATCATTTTCAACCAGGCGTAATGCGTATCCAAATCTCCCGCCTGAGATATGTGCGACCAACTTCGCCCGACTGTTCTCTATTCCTCTAGTCTCTAGTCCCCTCTGCACTTCTTCGATCTTCAACGGTCGCAAGCGTAACACTTCACATCTTGAAACGATCGTGGGCAACAACTGCTCTGGGTTATCAGCAGTGAGAATCAACACCGCGTATGACGGCGCTTCTTCCAATGTTTTGAGCAGAGCATTGCTGGCTGAGTCGTTGGCTTCTTGAAAACACAAGAAGATGGAGACACGATACTTGGATTGATATGGTTTGAGAGTTAGCGTACGGCGCGCTTCGCGGATCTGGTCCACTTTGAGAGTCCCACCTTCAGCTTCGGCTTGGATGATGGTCAAGTCCGCGTGTTGCATAGCTTCGATCTGTCGACAGTCGCGGCATGTTCCACAGGGGATGCCGGCTGAAACGGGTGTTGTGCAGTTCAAGGCTTGGGCAAAGCGTAAGGCTAATGTATGGCGACCCAGTCCCGGAGGTCCAGAAAAAAGATACGCGTGGCGCGTGGTCCCATTGACGACATGCTTCTTCAACATGTCCACAGCCCATTCGTGCCCGATCAAATCCCAATTTGAATTCATCAATCAATTGTAAATCAAAACTATTCCTGTCCCGCCCTCAACCGCAGAAAAGATTCAAAGCGTTCGGGATGCACACGCCCCTCTTTCACAGCGGTCAACACCGCGCATTTGGGTTCATGCGTATGCGTGCAATCGCTGAACTGACAGTTCTGCACCAGATCGCGCAACTCTGGGAAATATGCTTCCATCTCCTCCGGCTCGGTATCCCACAACGCCAGCGATTTCCAGCCCGGCGTATCCGCCACATAACCGCCATCCACCAGCGGGAACATCTGGCGCGTCACCGTGGTGTGACGACCCTTATCCATCACTTTGCTGATCTCATTCACCGCCAACCCCAGCCCGGGTTGGATCTCATTCAGCAAACTGGATTTACCCACACCGCTGGGTCCTGCCAGCGCCGAGATTTTATTCTTCAACGTGTTATGCAATTCATCTACGCCCGCACCGGTTTGCGTGGACGTGTAGATCACGCGATAACCCAACGGCTCATACATACCAAAGATCTCTTTGGCATTTTCTACGAGGTCAGTTTTATTTGCAACAATGACAGCAGGCACGCGTTGCTTTTCAGCGATGACGAGAAAACGATCCAACATCCTTAATTTGGGATGTGGATGCGCACACGCGAAAACGAAGACAGCCTGATCGGCATTTGCCAGCAAAACTTGTTGATACTGACCCTGGGGACGCGGGTCGAGTCTCACGATAGCCTGCTTCCGCTCTTCGACCTCTTCTATCGCTCCACTTCCATCTGCCCCCACCGTGACGTGGACTTTATCCCCAAGCGCTGCGATATCACCCATTGCCCGTCCGCGTTTCAACTTGCCGCGCAGTTGACAAACAATAAAGCCCTGCCCGGTTTCCACGGTAAAGAAACCAGACTGGGCTTTGATGATCAAACCTTGGAGTGTATTTTCGTTCGTCAAATATTTTTTCCTATTGCTCATTCAGAGGCTTAGCCCCCGAATGAGCAGAGTAGATTAAGGCTCTTGCGTCTCAGTCGGAATGCCGCCGAATGGAGTCGGGGTTTCGGTGATGCCGAAGTTCGATTCGAACCAATATAAACTGCGCGGCTCACCCAGGTAATACGTTTCCACGATGCGTTTGAAGACTGGCGCAGCATAATCGGAACCTTCACCCTGATTCTCAAGGATCACTGCAATGGCGATATCGGGCAAGTTGGTACTTTCGCTAGCCATAGTGTAGCCTGCAAACCACGCATGTGGAAGTCCGCTGCCGGATTCAGCGGTACCGGTTTTCCCTGCCACCGGGATCGTCAATCCGCGTAAGCGGAAAGCTGCTGTACCGCGCGGGTTTTTCACCACACTGATCATTGCTTCCTGGATGAGTTGTAACCGAAATGGTTGAATAGGAAGCGGAGCAGCGTTTGCCTCAGGTTTAAATATTTGCACGGCAGCACCTTCCACTGGCACGATCTTTTCCACCAGTTGCGGACGATACAAGGAGCCGCCATTGCCCAACGCCGCAATGAAGCGCGCCACCTGTAACGGCGTCACCTGCACTTCGCCCTGCCCGATCGCTTGATTTACAACATCCAATACAGTGGGCGGGTCAACGATCTGCCCAGGCTGTTCCGGGATCTGCTCAATGCCGGTCAATTGACCTAAACCAAAAGCACGCGCCATGGTGGCAATATCATTGGGACGGTTGTTCTGATACAGGGTATAACCCACATGCCAGAAGAATGGGTTACATGAACGCATCAGGCTTTCGGAAAGTGTCAACAAACCTGATGGCACACTATCACTGGTATCACATTCTTTACCAGCAGCCAAACGATCCTGACAATGCTGGTACGTCCAGTCATAGCGCGGCTGGTCGTTCAACTCTGTCCAATCATACTTACAGTCATATGTGGTCGCAGCCTCAAACAACCCGCTTTCCATGCCTGCCGCCATGGTAATGACCTTGAACACCGAGCCCAACGGATATTGTCCCTGCGTGGCACGGTTTAGGAATGGCTGGTTGAGTTGGAGCAAGTCGGAATATTCGGTTGAACCGTTGGGGTTATCTGGCGCGAAAATATTGGAATCATAACCAGGCGAGGTCGCCATGGCGAGTACACGTCCCGTATCACGCTCGAGCACTACCACTGCACCAGTAAACCCTTCGATGGCTTCTTCGGCATAGAACTGTAAATTACGGTCAATGGTTAGGTAGACCGAATCAGCCGGCTTCGGTGCGCTTTCGCCAACCTTGGTGACGATCGCGCCCGTAGTCGGGTTGATCACATACAGTTCGCCGCCATGGACGCCTGAAAGATAATCTTCTGCCCATAGCTCAATGCCGTCCCGACCCACTCGCTCATCACCCTGGTAACCAAGGCGGCGATATTTTTCAAATTCTTCGGCTGGAAACTGCTGGGTGTATCCAACGATGTTGGAACCGGCGCCCTGTTGAAAATAAAAACGTGAATTGTAAGTCGTCCATTCCAAGCCAGCGGGATAAATATTCCTGATGCGTTCGGATTCCTGCTCGGAGGCTTCACACAACGGGATCGGATATTGCGCGGGTGTGTTGAAGATCTGTTCGCTAAGAACATCAGGGCTGATACCGCACAATAACCAGGCTTGTGAGATCAAAGCCCCCAAACTTTCCTCTGTCACATTGCCGGGAATCACATAAAAGGCGTAGGCATCTGTCTGTGCCGCGATCACCTCTCCGTTGCGGTCGTAGATATTTCCGCGTGAGGGAACGCTGTAGTTCATTTTGAGAATGTTCCCACCTGCCAATTCAGGGAGAATGAGAGAATCGTCCCAGTTGATTTTCCATTGATCACCTTCAAGCACTAGTTTTGCGATGATATCACGTTGAAGGTCGCCAACCAGCGCGGTGTGATACGTGACTTTATAGGCAATCTCGGACGAATATGGATTGACCAATGAGGAGGTGACTTCATAATCGAACGAACCTGCGCTCATCTCATTCAATGAATCACGGTTGCGCTTGGCGAAATCTTCGAGGGTGATCGAATCCTGGGTGACCTTGCTCAACGCGCCATACATGGCGTTGTAATCATCTGCCTTGAAAGCATCAAGATACGCAGTAAGCGTCAGGGTTGGGTCAGGTGCGGAGGCTACAGTCACAATGGGCGGTGGCAATGACGTGGCAGTCGGAAAGACCGAAACGCCACCAGATCCACAGGATGTTAGAAAAAAGAAGACAGCAATAAAGTTTAACCAACGCAGAAATTTCATAATGAGCCTTTCTTATTCTGGAGTCCGACAACTTGCTGTCGCATAATGCAAGAGCAAGCTCCTGCACTCCAGAGTCTACAACGTTCCACTCAAGATCGCCTTCGAAACGGGACATTGATATTCCAACAGAGTCTGACATTTCACAGGTGCATCGGCGCGCGGTGGAACATCCATTTTGCGCAACATGCGGACGACGTGACACATCGGCAAGCCCATCACACTGGCGTAACATCCGCTCATGCTCGCCACCGGTTTAAAGCGCGGATGTTGAATCGCATATGCACCAGCCTTATCAAGCGAGTCACCGGTTTGAATGTAGGCATTGATCTCGTCATCGGAGTAGTCGCGCATGGGCACGTCGGTAACGCTGAGTTCCTTGAGGAGGAGTCCATCGCTCAGACGAAGCAGGGCAACTCCGGTGTAGACCTGATGCGTGCGTCCGCGTAAACGTGTCAGCATGGCGAAGGCTTCCACATGATCCTGCGGTTTGCCGAGAATGTCATTTCCATCCACGACCGTTGTATCTGCCGCGAGGATGATCTGATCGGCATGCGCGGTGATGGCGCGGGCTTTGGTTTCGGCAAGCCTTAAGACGTACTCGGCGGGCGATTCGTTCGCGCGCGTGCTCTCATCCACATCAGCGATGATGACGTTGAACATCCAGTCAGCAAGCGCCAACAGTTGACGGCGGCGCGGCGAGTTAGATGCGAGAATTAAGAGGGGATGCTGTGTTGTCACGGAAAAAGATTCTAACACATGCCGCATCGCCAAAATTTAGGGTTCCGTGACCTAACAGCATCAACATATAACACGATTCATCATCAAGGTATAATTCACAACTATATATTGTCGATCTGTCATCTGCCAAAAACAGCTTGGATAATCTCATGATTGACGGAGAAAAACAAAGTTTTGCTTTTGGCGAGAACTAGCAGGATTTTTTGCGGAGATTGCCTGATGAGTACGTGAGTCAGACAAATCTCTGAACATCTTTTTAGATACCCGAGATCCAAATCATAAACGTTTTTTGGATATCAGCTTGGAATCGGGCTTTTACAGCTCTGTTATCTGCAAATTGGATGGGCCAACGAGTTTCAATAATGATGCTTCTGGTCCTGGGTTTCGGAGAAATCGAATTCGTTTTTACGTCGGAAATAAGTGGTTTATATGAATAACAAACGAAGCTGGATACTCTTCCTTTTATTGACAATCTTTGTTGTGATTGTGCGTTTACCGTCTCTCGATGAGCCATTTGACAATGACAGTGGCGCTATTGCATACCATGCCCGTCAGATGCTTAGAGGTGAGCCGCTATATGGCAGATTCCATCCGACGCATGAACCCCCAGGTGCCTATTACACTTTTAAAGTGGCGTTCGAGCTATTTGGCGATCGTCAAATAGCGCCCAAATTACTCCTGTTTTTCTATTATATTGCCTGTGCCTGGCTTCTCTATCTGATGGGACGTTCGTATGTAAACGATCTTACCGGTATTCTCGGCGCTGTTTTCTTTACCCTGGTTTCATCCCAGGTTTTGCTTACTGGGATGACTGCAAAAATCGAGCCATTCGCCAATCTACCACTTACAGCTGGGGTGTTTCTCACAGTCAGCCTGCTTCGCAAACAGGCGCCAACTTGGCAGTATATTTGGGTTGGGTTGGTTGGCGCTATTGGCATACTTTATAAGGTTTTCTATGTGACGCCTTTGGTTGTTGCTGGGATTTCCATTCTTGTAATGGCGTGGTTTCAGCGCGGTCAAACCAATTCTTGGAAAGTCACCTTGCTTCGTTTCACCTGGATTTTGATTGGACTAATAGTTCCCCTCGTACTCATTGGAGCATATTATGCAAGCCTGGGGTTATGGGCTCAGCTTCTCCTTGTATTTACATTAGGTCTGGGTTACATCAATGATCCCAATATAATGAGTGCTTCATGGTTACCGCGTCCCTTTGGTTTCCCTCTCTTTTGGATGAGCGTTAACAATATCGCCTTACTAATTTTTGGTTTAATCGGTACCTATCGGTTTGCCCGCCGCGCCATTCCGTTACGGAACACTGATAACCTGATGGATTTGATTCCCGTGCTTTGGCTGATCGTCTCCTTTGCCTTGGCGGGGATAAGGGGCGGTGGTTTTGCATACTATGTTCAACTGGTTGTACCACCCTTGGCTTTTATGGGGGCGACCGAAATCGGAGCCTCATATCAAAGGTGGAGGGCGGTATCCACAAAACGAACATCCGCTCTTGGGACTGGCATCCTAATTTCCCTGATAGTCGTCAATTTTGCGTGGGCAAACCTCGACCTTTACAAGCATTATATATCCTACAAGCTGGGTCAAAGCTCATACAAGGATTTTCTCTACGGTTACAAAGGCACCGGTCCGCGTTCCTGGAATGCACAAATTATTGCAGACTACATCATAGATCACACCGTGCCAGATGATCGAATTTACCTCTGGAGCACAGATGTCCAGCTCTATTATTTTTCTGACCGCAACCCTCCGATTGACATCCTCTGGCCTTATTATGTTTCAGCAACCGGTCCGCCAGAGCGGGTCTTCACATTACAAACGAAATATATTATTGTAGATATGCCTGAAAGATTAGCGCGCCCTGAATGGTTGCTGGATGGGCTCGCTCGTGATTATCATTTAGAAACTATCATCGGAGAGAAAGAAGTATACCGTCGCCAACCCCCCTAGAGTTTATATACATAAAATCTGATGGCTATGCTCGCTTCTCGCACAAATAACACAACCGCAGAATCTTCAACTCATCGTAATTCACGGTGGCGTTCAACTTATCATAGACCGGCTTCAACATATCAGAACCCAGTTCATCGAAAGCCGTAAACACTTTTTGTTGTTGATCAGGTGAAAGTTGTGAGAGCGCGATCAGATCGCTTGCCGTGCGCAGCGGGTTGCCTGCCATGATAAAACGCGCCAGATGATTCAGGATCGTATCGGCAGTCACATCGTAGCGCTTCATCAAATTCTGCACGCTTTCGCCCGCATTATACGCTTCACCCACTGCTACATAGCGCCGATGTGCATCCTTGCCTTCCACGCGCATCGGCGCTTTATATTTTTCATCGATCTCATTTGACCTGCAATACTCACGAATGATCGCCAGGAACTCCGCACCATAACGCTCGTTCTTCACCTTCCCCACGCCGCTCATGTTCAGCAAACTCTCGCGCTCCTGCGGAAAATACATTGACATCTCCACCAGCGTTTTATCCGAGAAGATCACATACGGCGGGACTCCGGCTGCATCTGCCAGCTCTTTTCTTTTATTGCGAAGCAGACTAAACAACGACTTGTCATATTCGGACTCGGCGAACGCCTTTCCACGCGCGCCTTTGCGTTCACTCTTTTGCGCTTCATTAATTTGACCTTTGACCTGCTCCCGTGACTTGAGCATTTCCAACCCTTTTGCTGTGACCGATAACACGCGATAGGCAGGTTCCTGTTCCAATAAACCTTTCTCCACCAGCTGACGCGCGATGTGCATCCACTGACTTTTGGTTAACTCCTTGCCGATGCCAAACGTGGAGAGTTCATTGTGCTTATATTTCTGGATCTTTTCATTCTCTGAGCCCAACAAAATATCGACTACATGCGCCGCGCCGAAGCGTTCACCGCTGCGTTTGACGCACGATAAAAACTTCTGCGCCGGGACGGTGATATCCGTCAGGGCACTTTCTTCCATGCTGCAGTTATCACAGGTGCCGCAATTTTCCTGTGAAAATGTTTCACCGAAATACGAGAGTAAAGGCTTACGCCTGCATGTACTGCCTTCGGCATAGCGTGTCATCGCATCCAGATGTTGGTAGGATGAACTGCGCTCGGGTTCTTCTTTTTGATCAATGAAATATCTGATCTTGCTGGCGTCTGCATAGCTATATAACAACAGACAATGCGCGGGCAAACCATCGCGCCCTGCCCGACCAATTTCCTGATAATAACTTTCGATGCTTTTTGGAAGATCGAAATGAATAACGAAGCGCACGTTCGGTTTGTTAATTCCCATACCAAAAGCGATCGTTGCGACGATGATCTGTACATCGTCACGGATAAAGGCTTCCTGGTTGCGTTTGCGGTCAGCATCTTCAAGCCCGGCGTGATACGGGCGGGCGGAGAATCCATAACGGTTTAATGTCGCGGCGAGTTCATCCACTTGTTTGCGCGAGAAGCAATAGATAATGCCGGATTGGTCTTTAAAATTCTTGAGGAAACTTAACGTTTGTGCAACTGGGTCGCGTTTGGGTGTCACTTCAATAAAAAGATTCTCCCGATTGAACGAAGCCAGAAACTCATTCGATTGCGCAAACCCCAGCGTGGACTTGATATCCGTCCGCACGCGCGGTGTGGCGGTGGCTGTCAGCGCCATGCACACCGCGGACGGGAATTTCTTGCGCACATCCACGAGTTGACGATATTCAGGGCGGAAGTCATGTCCCCATTCTGAGATGCAGTGCGCTTCGTCGATCGCCAGCAGATCAAGCTTGGAGGCAGAAAGCAGCGTGAAGATTCTGGGAGTTAGCAAGGTCTCAGGCGCAACGTATAACAGTTTGACCTGTCCGCTTTTGATCGCATCCATATTCTGTTGATATTCTTCGGGTGCAAGCGAGCTGTTGAGGAAGACCGCCGAAACACCCAACGCGCGCAGTTGCTCCACCTGATCTTTCATCAACGCGATCAACGGCGAGACGACCACCGTCAAGCCATCGAAAAACAACGCTGGGACTTGATAGGTCAATGATTTGCCGCCGCCTGTAGGCATGATGACCAGCGTATCACGCCGCGCCTGCACGTTCGCGATGATCTCGCGTTGCAATGGCTTGAAGGTATCGTAGCCGAATGTGGATTTAAGAATCGATTCAGGGGTGTTCATGTGGTGATTATAACGGGAGGGATGTATCAGATTCTATAGGTTACAGCCGAATAAAACCCTTTTAAGAATCGCGATGGGGCTTTCGCCAGCAAACGCGGTTCGCTGAAGCCTGCACGTGGAGCGAGTGCGCGATATGTTTCAAAAGTCAGTGGATGTGGAACCCACATGTTGCCTGAGTCCACGTTGTATTCGATGATGATCAACGCGCCGTTCGGTTTCAAGAATTCATGCGTGTGGCGCAATATCTTTTCCTTGTCTTTGAAGAAGTGCAGGGAATTTGCCATCACGATGCCGTCGAGCGGAGGTAACTCTAAAGGGTGGGAAAAATCATTCGGAAGCAGGATCAGGTTACGGGTTGTATGGAAGCGAGCGCGATGAGTGGAGTCCAACTGATCGAGCGACGAGCGGTCTTTATCCACAGCGTAGATCGTTGCATCGAGTCCAACCAATTCGCGCAATGCCAATGTGAATGCGCCGCTGCCCGCGCCGAAATCTGCATAGACTCCGCCCTGGATTAAATCTGCGGGGCGCAAAAGATTGACGTGATCGTTGTGGTCCATGCGGGAATGGTATCATAATCGCCTATCTCAATTAACAGGATTTTGCATGACATCAAACACAGAACGTCACGACCCATATGCACCGCTGCGGTTTCAAGATTATCGGTTGTTGCTCATTGGACGCTTTATCACTTCTTTTGCAAATGAAATGCTTTCGTTCGCCATCGGCTGGGAATTATGGCTGCGCACCCACAGCGCCTTCGCGTTGGGCATGGTGGGTTTGGTGCAGGTAGTGCCGGTGATTTTATTATCTTTGCCCGCTGGTCACGTGGCGGACCAATACAACCGCAGGCGCATCGTGATCATCACAGAACTTTTCATTGCACTGTTCGTCGTTGGGCTGGCATGGCTTTCTTTTACAGAAGGTTCACTGGTGTTGATCTATACGTGCCTGTTGGGAATTGGGATTTCACGTGCCTTCAATGACCCCGCCTCTTCGACGCTGTTGCCCGAAACCATTCCGCCGGAATTGTTCCCACGCGCGGCGATGTGGAATACGAGCGTCTGGCAATTCGCTTCGATCACCGGACCGGCGCTGGCTGGCTTGCTCGTGGGCTTCTTCAACAATGTAACTTTTATCTATGTGTTCGATGCCGCCGCCGCGATCACATTTTGTATTTTGATCATGTTCATCAAAGGCCGGCAATTGGCGCTCGCCGAAAAATCAGCGACACTTGATTCGGTGCGCGAAGGCATCCGCTTCATGCGCAAGACCAGCGTGATTCTGGGCGCGATCACGCTCGATATGTTCGCGGTGTTGTTCGGCGGCGCGGTGGCATTGCTTCCGATCTACGCCACAGATATTCTCAAGGTGGGTCCACAAGGAATGGGCATCATGCGCGCTGCTCCATCCATTGGCGCGTTGCTTATGGCTTTTTCGCTGGCACATTTGCCGCCGATGAAAAATGCGGGCAAAAACTTGTTATGGGCAGTCACAGGCTTTGGCGTAGCAACGATTGTGTTTGGTCTTTCTACCAACTTCATACTTTCAGTCTTGATGCTTGCGGCGCTCGGCGGGCTCGATAACATCAGTGTTGTCATCCGCGGTACGTTGTTGTTAACCCAGACTCCTGATGAATTACGCGGACGAGTATCATCCGTTAACAGCATCTTCATCGGTGTGTCAAACGAACTGGGAAGTTTCGAATCGGGCTTTGCCGCGGCGTTGTTCGGTCCGATCATTGCTGTGGTAGGCGGTGGTATTGGTACAATTTTGGTTGTGTTGGCAGTCGCGCGCATCTTCCCTGAAATCGGAAAGTTGAAAACGCTGGATGTGCCTGAAAATAATTTGCTGTAGGTGCGAGGTCTTCTCGCCCCGGTTTTGGGCGGGGAAACCCCGCCCCTACGATTAAATTGTATAATTCATTTAGAGGTGTCTTATGATGAACAACCGTCAACTTGCAGATACGTTTACGCTGATCGGTAATCTATGTGAGATCAAAGGTGAGGTCATTTACGTTATCCTAGCCTATCGCAAAGCCTCCGAGAGTCTCATGTCGCTGCCCCGCGAAGCCAGCGATTATTGGAAGGAAGGCAAACTGCGCGAGATCCCCGGTGTGGGCAAAGCCATCGCCGAAAAGATCGATGAACTGCTCACTACAGGTAAACTTCAATTTCTGGAAAATCTCAAAAAAGAAATTCCAGAGGATTTGGCGACGTGGCTCGCAGTCCCATCGCTTGGACCAAAGAAAATCGCGATGATCTGGAAGACATTGGACATTACGATTCTTGCCCAGCTGGAAGCTGCTGCCAAAGAAGGGAAGCTTCGTTCACTCCCGGGCATGGGCGCCAAGTCCGAGACTGCCATCCTGGAAGGGATTGCATCCTTATCCCGCAGATCAGGGAGAATCCCATTAGGTCGCGCATATCCGCTGGCGCAGGAGATCATCGCGACTCTCAAAAAGGTGAAGGGCGTCGTCGACGCGGCACCAGCCGGAAGTTTAAGAAGGATGCGTTCGACCGTTGGCGATCTGGATATTCTCGTCGCCGCGAAAGATTCCGCTCCTGTGATGGAAGCGGTTGTCAATCTGCCGGGCGTCTCACGTGTGTTGGGCAAAGGTGAGACGAAGTCATCGATTGAATTTACGGACGGAGTCCGCGCGCAGGTGTGGGTACACTCCCCAGAAAAGTTCGGGACGGCTCTGCAATACGCGACCGGCTCGAAAGATCACAATGTGCAACTTCGCCAGATCGCATTGGCAAAAGGCTTATCGCTATCTGAACATTCATTTGCGAAGACAAATGGCAAAGGTGAAATCTTCTGCGCAACCGAAGAGGAAGTCTATAAAACATTAGGGTTGCCGTGGGTCCCGCCTGAATTGCGCGAGGATCATGGCGAAGTACAAGCTGCCAAAGCGAACAAACTCCCGAAACTGATCGAACTCAAAGACATCAAAGCAGACTTGCAAGTGCACTCCACGTGGAGCGATGGGAAGCTCTCGATGCTGGAGATGGCACGCGCCGCGGCAAAGCAAGGTATCAAAGTGATCGCGTTCACTGACCATTCGGTGAGTCTCGGCGTCACGGGCGGACTCAGCATGGACGATCACAAGAAGCAAGCCGCCGAGATCAAGAAGATCCAAAAACAACTCGGCGATGAGATTTTGGTCTTGCATGCCTCAGAAGTGGAAATCAAAGCCGATGGCTCGCTCGATTACCCCGATGAATTTCTAGCGAGTCTCGATCTGGTGCTGGCTTCGATGCACACGTCATTGCGGCAACCACGCGAAAAAGTGACCGAGCGTGTGCTCAATGCGATTCGTAATCCGTATGTGCATATCATCGGTCATCCCACTGGGCGATTAATTCCTGATAGAGAAGGTGCAGATTTGGATATGGATGCAATCTTGAATGCCGCCGCTGAAACAGGCGTCGCGCTGGAAATCAACGCACATCCTTCGCGTCTTGATCTTGATGATGTCTATGCCCGCCGCGCGAAAGAGTTAGGCATCCCCATCAGCATCAACACCGATTCACACTCTGCCGAGGATTTTGACATGCGCTTCTATGGTGTCGCCATCGCAAGGCGCGCCTGGCTGACAAAGAACGATGTGATCAATTGTTGGTCAACGGATAAGTTGCTGAAGTGGTTGAAGAGTCGCAGATAATTCCGATGGTCGAGTAGTCCCGCATGTTTTCGCGGGGCGTATCGAGACCACTACTAACAAAAATATTTTGCTTATTTGATGGTCTCGGTACGCCTTCGGCTATCGCCTCAGGCACTCGACCACCAGTGTGTGAATGAAGGCGAGACAACATGAAAAACCCTTTTGGCGATCAACAAGTTCCCGGCTCTTATCACAACCTACAAGAGCGCATGTACAAAAAGGTTTCAGCGAATATCAATGACCAGATATTGGGAATTCTGCAAAAAGCTTATGAAAATGCGCTGTACGAGGAAAACGTTGCCTTGTCCCGCCCCGAAAGGAACCGCCTGTTTTCCCAGATCGTGCAAATGATCATGGAAGACGTGCTTAAGAAGCTTAATCGTCCCTCGGCTGGGACCGAAGGAAAATGAACATGAACCCTCAACCTAATAAACGTCTACTCTTGATCATCGTCAGTGCCGTCGATGCGCTGTTGAGCGGCGTCGTGCTGTTGATCTATTTTGGCTTCCTGCCCGTTGATATTTCCAGTTGGGGTGTTCCACGCTGGGTGATCGGGCTGGTGGGCGGGCTCTGGTTTTTGTCTGCGCTTATCGTTCTGGTCTATCAACTCACAAAGACAGAAACAATCGAATAACCATCAAACTCTTGACAGCGCTCCTTTTTGTGATTATATTCACAAATATTACCAAAATAGTCTGAATAACAAGGAGCGCTATTATGTCTGGCAGAGTTTTGTTGGTCAACCCGGCGCGTCACTTCATCGCCAATCAAAACGGACTGGGCTACCTCACCCCGCTCGGCTTGGTTTGTATCGGTGGTCCATTGCTCGATGCGGGCTTTATCGTCAAGTTAATTGACCACGATGCCTATGGCTGGTCATTCAAGAAATTAGTGGAAGAAGTTGGAAAATTTCAGCCAGATTACGTCTTGCTTGGGCACTCAGGGTCAACCGCCTCGCACAAAATTGCCATCCAAACCATTCATGAGATCAAAACTGCATATCCTCATATCAAGAGTATCTACGGCGGTGTTTACCCAACGTATGCCGATCAAAGCATCCTGCGCGAATGCCGTGATGTGGATTTCATTGTCCGCGGCGAAGGCGAACAAACCATAGTTGGCTTGATCAAAACTTTGGAAAACAACGGCGATCTGGAATATGTGGATGGCGTCACATGGCGCAAAGGCGATCAGATCATTGCCAATCGTCCGCGAACTCCGATCAAGGATCTGGACGAGTATCGCCCCGGCTGGGAATTGCTTGACTGGTCGCTTTACAAGATGTTCGGCTTCGAGCGCGCCGCCGGTCTGCAATTCAGCCGCGGTTGTACGCTCACCTGTAGTTATTGCGGTCAATGGATGTTCTGGAAAAAATGGCGGCATCGCAGTCCCGAGAATCTTGTCGAACAAATGCGGATTCTTTCGCAGGAGTACGGCGTAAAACTGATCTGGTTCGCCGATGAAAACTTTTCTGCAGATAAGGAAACGGTCAAACGCCTCCTCGAGTTGATCATTGCAGCCAAGCTGGATCTCAGCCTCAACATCAACATGACCGCCGCAGATGTCGTGCGCGACGCGGACATCATCCACCTCTACAAAGCCGCCGGCATAGACTACATTGTGATGGGCGTTGAGTCCCTCAAGGATGACATCATTGTTAACATTCACAAGAATAATCCCTTTGAAACATCCAAAGAGGCAGTTCGACTATTGCGCCAGAACAACATCATCAGCCTGACGAATATTATTTATGGGTTGGAAGAGGAGAGTTGGAAAACGATCTGGGAGAAATTCAAAGGTTTGATCGAACTCGACTCAGATATTCTCAACGCCATGTATCTCACCCCGCACTTCTGGACATCACAAGGCAAGACGGTCAAACCATCTGACATTATACAAGGTGATCTGAATAAATGGTCTTATAGGAATCAGGTCATTGCCACACCGAAACTCAAACCGTTCGAATTATTTCTCGGCGTCAAATTGACCGAAGCGCTGTTCCACCTCCGCCCGAAGGCGTTGAAACGTCTCTTCTTTGGCACGGATAAACGCTATCTCAAGATCATGCGCTCGTCCATGCTGGTTGGGATCCAGGTTATCCTCGCGGAAATATTCGAGTTCATCTTCCAAACAAAATTTATGCCCCAGGGTAGTCTGGAAAAATTGCCTGGGCTGGAAACACATTTGCCGCTCTTGAAGTAAACTATGCGTAGAGGTGACGCATGACCACTCTCAAATCTCTTTTCTTTCTCGTTCTTGTGCCGGGAATGTTGATCGGTTATTTCCCTTATCTCATTTCAACAACAGACAGTGAATTGTTCGCACCTGGTGTTATTGCCTACCTCGCCTTTCCGTTATGGCTCATTGGTGGGGTTTCCATGCTTTGGTGCTTTTGGAGTTTTCTCGTCAACGGCAGAGGCACGCCCGCGCCGATCGACCCGCCCAAAGAGTTGGTGGCTGTTGGGCTGTATCGCTTCGTCCGTAACCCGATGTATGTTGCGGGAATCGTTGCTCTAATTGGCTGGATACTCTGGTCGCCGTCGCTACCATTGATCGTCGCGCCGTTTGTGTTTTTTATCGCCGCGCATTTGTTTGTGACAGGTTACGAAGAACCAACTTTGAAGAAAAAATTCGGTGCGGCGTATGCTGATTATTTCAAACGAATCCCGCGCTGGATTCCACGTTTACCCAGATAATCGGGTAGAAGGTCATCTTTCAATTTCAATCAGGTCAGAGTAAGATGAAATTGTCGAATCAAATTAGTTTCAAGTGAGGAAATCAAATGACCAAAACACCGATCCCAGCTGAGGAAGTCCGTTTTTTCAGCGGTAGTTCGAATCCCGCGCTTGCTGCGTGTATTGCCAGTGAACTGGGCGTCCCATTGGATGACACTCATATCTCGCGCTTCAGTAATGACAATCTATACATCCAGCTCGGCGCCACAGTGCGCTATCGCCGCGTTTATATTGTGCAGGCGCTTTCACAGCCGACCAACGATCATCTCATGGAATTGTTAATGATGCTCGATATTGCGCGTGCGGCAGCAGCTTCGGAAGTCCATGCCATCATTCCGTATTATTCGTTCGGGCGTTCGGATAAAAAGGACGCGGCGCGCATCTCGATCACAGCGCGTCTCGTGGCAGACTTGATCAAGACCGCCGGAGCCACGCATGTGATGAGCATGATGTTCCACTCGCCACAGGTGCATGGTTTCTTTTCCATGCCCACCGATCCGCTCAGCGCCCGCCCGGTGTTCAAGGATTATCTGGACACGCGCGACCTGACCGACCACATTGTCGTCGCACCGGATATGGGCTCGGCAAAATCCGCTGCGCGCTTCGCCAAAAGCCTGGAGTTGCCCATTGCTGCCGGGAACAAGGAACGTATCTCGGACTCTCAAGTGAAGATCAGCGGACTGGCAGGCAATCAGGTCCGCGGGCATAAGTGTGCGTTGATCTATGATGATGAGATCGCAACTGGCGGTTCCATTGACGAGTTGAGTCGGGTCTTGATCGCTGAAGGCATTGAAGATATTACTGTCGTCTGCACACATGGGGTTTTCACACGCGGCGGCTTGGAAAGGCTGGCGGCGATTCCGCAGATCAGTGAGATCGTCACGACAGATACGGTCTATTTGCCGCCTGAGAAGCGACATCCCAAACTGAAGATATTGTCGGTTGCGCCGATCTTTGCAGATGCGATCCGTCACAACCTGCATCACGAGTCGATCAACGAGTTGTTTGTGTTTGGGGAATAACATTGGTAGGGGCGAAGCATTGCTTCACCCCTACCGCATAAATATGTTGGAACAATTAAAATCCCGTGCTCGTGCATTAAAGAACGAAGCCTTTGCGGTGTATCTCGCAGCAAAAGATCCGCGGACGCCGTGGTATGCGAAGGCATTGATCTTCTTTGTCGTAGCGCACACGTTCAGTCCCATTGACCTGATTCCGGATTTCATTCCCGTGCTCGGTTATCTTGACGACCTTATCATCACCCCGGGCGGATTGTGGCTGGCAGTGCGGATGATCCCGCCTGAAGTGTTGGATGAGGCGCGGGGCAAAGTGGCAGCTTCCGGCGTAGAGCGAAGCGTGGGGTATATCGGAGCGGGGTTGATCGTATTGATGTGGATTGTCATCTTAGTCGGTGTCGTTACTCTTATAAAAATCTTATCCAAATGAATATAATAGATGTACAGGAGGCTCTTATGATCAGCAAACCGATGCAAGACGCGATTAACGAACAAATTAACAAAGAACTGTTTTCGTCTTATCTGTATCTTTCGATGGCGGCGTTTTTCACCAACAAGAATCTGGCAGGATTTTCAAAGTGGCTGCATATGCAGGCGGATGAGGAACGCGAACACGCCATGAAACTGTATGAGCATTTGGAAGACCGCGGTGGACGTGTGTTGCTCAAAGCCATTGCTGCGCCAAAAACTGAATGGGCTTCAAACCTTGAAGCTTTCAAAGAGGTAGCGGCGCATGAGGCGGCGGTCACGGCTTCGATCCACGCGTTGTATGAAACTGCGTTGGCGGAAAAGGATTACCCCGCGCAGGTGATGTTGCAGTGGTTCATCAACGAACAGGTGGAAGAGGAAAAGAACGCGGCTGAGATCGTTGCGAACCTGGGGTTGATCGAGGAACGCGGCACAGCAGTGTTGATGCTTGATAAGCAGCTCGGCAAGCGCAGCGGCGAGTAGTTTACAATAAAGACCCTAAGGGTTTTCAAAACCCTTAGGGTCTTTTCTTTTTATCGGAGGCACATGAGCTACACGATTCGACGCGCAACACCCGAAGACAAACCGGAATGGCTCCGTATGCGGCAGGGACTTTGGCCCGAGGCGCCTCTGGATTATTTGAGTCTTGATCTGGATAAACTGCTCAACAATTCGGATGCCGGTATCTTTGTCACTTCAGAGGCGGATGGGAAGTTGGTCGCGTTCATCGAAGCCGGTCTGCGTGATCACGCCGAAAGTTGCGATTCATCACCCGTGGGTTACATTGAAGCCTGGTATGTGGACCCGCATGTGCGCGGTCAAAAACTTGGCAGAGATCTGGTTCACGCCGCTGAACAATGGGCGCGCGAAAAAGGCTGCACCGAGATGGCGTCGGATACGTGGCTCGATAATGAAATCAGTATCGCCGCACATTTGAAGCTGGGATATTATGAGGTGGAGCGTCTGGTGCATTTTGCCAAACGGTTATAAGGTTTGAACGTTGAAGATTTCAAAGTTTAAAAAATAATATGAAAAACTTCCTCATTTACGGCTCGTACGGATACACAGGTCAACTTGTTGTTGAACTTGCGATGAAAGAGGGGATGCGTCCCATTCTGGCGGGACGCGATGAAAAGAAACTGCGCGCACAGGCCGAACAATACAAACTTGAATATCGCGCCTTCTCCTTGGATGAAACTACGAAATTAGATTCAGCCTTGCTTGAAGTGGATGCCGTTCTACATTGCGCGGGCCCATTTGTGTTGACGTTCAAACAAATGGCGGAGGCATGTATTCGCACCAAACGTCATTACGTGGATATCAGCGGAGAGATCGAAGGTTTTGAAGCGTTGGTAAAGATGAGTGATGAAGCGCAGCAGGCAGGTATTATGCTTTTGCCCGGCGGTGGATTCGATGTTGTGCCGTCCGATTGTCTCGCGGCATATTTGCATGAGAAACTGCCGACTGCGACGCACTTCCGGTTATTCATTCGCGGTGTTGGCGGCGGAGTCTCGCGCGGGACGGCGCTATCGGGCATAGAGAATATGCATCGTCAGGGACGCATTCGCAAAGATGGCAAGATCGTCCAGGTGCCGCCTGCGTGGCAGGTCCTTGAACAGGATTTCGGGCGCGGACCTGTGAAGGTCGTTTCGATAGGTTGGGGCGATGTGTCCACTTCCTATCACAGTACTGGCGTGCCGAATATTGAAACGTATTTTGCAGTGAAGCCCTCTGCCATTGCATTGTTACGGATCACACGCTCGCTCGGACCTTTGCTCTATACCCGTATAGTCCGCAATCTTCTACAATGGGTCATCGCCCGGGCAAATCCGCATGGACCATCGCGCAAACAAAACGAGACCGGATTCAACCTGATGGTCGGTGAGATGCGTGATGCGAACACAGGTCAGGTCATCCGCGCGAAGTTACGCACACCCGAAGGTTATCGTCTCACTGCATTGACCACCATCGAGATCATGAAGCGCATCTTGAACAATGACTACAAAACCGGTTTCCAAACTCCCTCGCTGGCATACGGCACAGATTTCATCATGCAGTTCGAAGGAGTGGAACGCGAGGACTTGAAATGAAACACAGGATCGTTTATGTGTTGACCTTGATGGGCATGCTGCTTTCAGCATGTGCAAACCCGTCAGCAACCACATCTGAACCAACGACCATGGAGGCAAGCATGTCTTTGCAACTCACCAGCGATGCATTCGCAAACGGACAATCCATCCCTGCCAAATATTCCTGCATCGGCAAAAATATTTCTCCCGCGCTCGCGTGGACGGAACCGCCCGTGGGCACACAGTCCTTTGCACTGATCGTGGATGACCCCGATGCGCCCGGCAGAACCTGGGTGCACTGGGTGCTGTTCAACATTCCAGCAAGCACGCGCAGTTTGAAAGAAGGCTTCACAGCCGACGACCCCGTTGCCGTCGGCAAAAATTCTTCCAGCCATCTCAGTTATGATGGTCCCTGCCCGCCCAGCGGCACGCATCGCTACTTCTTCAAACTTTACGCGCTCGATGCAACTCCCAGCCTTTCGCCCGGCGCTACCAAAGAGCAATTACTCAAAGCCATGGAAGGTCACATCCTCGCGCAGACCGAATTGATGGGCACCTTCAGCAAATGACGGCATCCAACTCAAAGATATTGCGCGCCAGAGAATCAGGCAACCCGGTCATTGACGGGAGCGAGGTGACCTTCTTTTGGGATGGTAGAACTGCACCGACTCTCGTGGGCGACTTCAACCACTGGGACTCAGGTGCCACGCCTTTCAAACGCCTCTCCCCTCGACTTCAACCTGCTTCCACCAAATCGGTTTGGTACTGCACCCTGTCCCTTCCGCGCGATGCGTATGTTGAATACGTGTTCCATGATCCAGTCTCACAAAAGAATTTCACTGATCCGCTAAACAAAAAAAGTATAAGCAACGGTGTAGGCGGACGTAACAACTTCTTCTACATGCATGAGACCATGCCATCGCCATTTGCGATGCGCCGCGCAGATATATCTGGCGGCGCGTTGACGAGTCACAGCGTGGAAACAAAATGGTTGCGTGATGATTACGAGCGTGAGATCTATTTATATCGCCCGCCTGTGAAGGAGCTGGTTCCGTTGTTGGTTGTCTACGACGGACAGGATTATCTGCAACGCGGCAAGCTCGCCGTCATCGTGGATAACCTGATCGCGGACAAACGCATCCAGCCCATTGCGCTGGCTTTCCTCCCCAGCGTAAGTCGGTGGCGGAATCTGGAATACGCCTGTTCGGACGGCACCATCTTGTGGCTTGATCAAATTATTTTGCCACTCGCACGTGAAAATTTAAATTTGCTGGATATCAAAAAGTATCCCGGTGCCTATGGCGTGCTCGGCGCATCGCTGGGCGGGACCATGTCCTTTTATACCGGCTTGCGTATGCCAGATGTGTTCGGCAATGTGCTGAGTCAATCGGGCGCGTTCATGATCGAAAGCCGTGACTTCGCCGTGGTGGATCTGGTGAAGCATCAACACGCACGCGATATCAACATCTGGATGGATATCGGTCAACTGGATGTGTTGCTCGAAGACAACCAGAATATGCACGCGCTTTTGCAGGAAAAGAAATACAACGTCACCTACCGCGAATTCTCCGGCGGACACAACTTTACCGCCTGGCGTGATGATGTATGGCGAGGGCTGGAAGTGATGTTTCCTGTTATTACCGCAAGTTTCTAACCATGGACGAACAAGAATTAACTCCTGAAAGACTGATTAGTTTATACAATGACACAAAATACCATCCAGACTTATTAGATGGTATAGATAATGTTGCCTGGTCTACCATTGAACATGCCTATGGTTTTGCAAATGATATACCAGCTCTATAAACTGCGTTTCCTATACAGGGTGCCTGCAGGAAAATTGAGTTATCAAACGGCTGTCTCTTTCTTGGCAACCATCCACCCTAATATGTATAGTCTACATATGCATGACCAATGGTTGATCTAGCTACATGGGCATGAATGTCAACTACAACTTTTGTTTCTCCGACAAGTTTCGTTTTCACTGGGCACGTCATGTGTTCATTGCTTTTAATATTCTTCCAAGTTCCACCGCCACCTGCGTTCGAAGAAACAGTGACATCGTATAGGTCATCTGGGTCTTTAATGTAAGCATCAAGATGAAGTGTTACTCCAAAGCATCCTGTTTTCTTAATTTCATTGTGAGAATTCCCATTCTCATCGATTTTAAAATCGACGGGGACCCCACCTTTTCCTTGGATGCCTACTATGGCATCGATTATAGTGGCATCAAGTGTAAGTTTGTTTTCAGCGGCTTCTAGTTTCTTCTGCACATCATCTTGTATTTCTTCAAACAGTTCTGTAAACGTCTTTTCCTTTGTAAGTGTCTTTTCCATGGTATTTCTCCTTCTGAATTAACAGGAAATCAAGATTTCCTGCAGGCACCTAATATCAAAGCAACCGCAACTAAAACTATCTAATCTATATGAAATTGTCAGCGTTTTGAGAAATTCTAAAAGCCAATCTCAAGTTTCAACAATAAATCCAACCTGCCGAAACTAAAGTTATGTCGCCCTGTGGCTTTCTCGTAGTTCTATAACTAAAATTAGTATACTGATTTTATACACCTGAGTCATGTGACAAATGTCACTAATATGTAAAAATCCGTCAAGCCTGCCATAAGTTTCAAACAAATCCCCATTAGGATTGCTGGTGCATATTCAAAGGGCTGTGTAAAATACCTGGATATGATCCTTGCCACACTCTGCTATGTCAAACAAAACGGCAAAACGCTGATGGTGCACAGAAACAAAAAGCCCAACGACATCCACGCAGGTAAGTGGAATGGATTGGGCGGGAAGTTCGAGGCTGGGGAAACACCGGAGGAATGTATCAAGCGCGAGGTTCAGGAAGAAGCGGGGCTGCTTATCCAGAATCCGTTTTTGCATGGGTTGTTGATGTTCCCGAATTTTAAGGGCAATGATTGGTATGTCTTTGTTTTTACAGCAAATGAATTTGACGGCGAGCTGCTCGAGTCATCGCCGGAAGGCAGGCTCGAATGGATCGACGATGACAAGCTAACCAGTTTGAATCTTTGGGAAAGCGATCACATCTTTTTGCCGTGGCTCGGAGAGGGAAAATTTTTCTCGGCAAAGTTTGCCTATGATGGGGATGTGATGCAAAGCTACAACGTAACGTTCCACGAACATTTAAAATAAAAATCTGGAGCGGTATTTTCAACTCCGCTCCAGATCATATTCAACTTACTTGGTCAGTACTGCGCCAACGGTCTGCGGGTCGAATCCCTCGGGCCAGAGCGTGGATTTATCGTATTGAACTTTACCGAGGTCCGCATCGAACAGGTTGGCACCGCTCAAATTCACATTACGCAGATCTGCCAGATATAAGAAGGCATTACGCAGATCCGCACCGGTAAGATTTACCTTGCGCAAGTCGGCTTCGCTAAGATCCGCTCTACTTAATTTCGCCTCGCTCAGGTCAGCCCCACCCAGATTGCTTTTACTGAAATTCGCCCCAATCAGAATGCTCTTGCTCAGGTCAGCATCGGTGAAAACGCTGTTTCTCAAGTCTGCCCCGCTTAGATTCACCTTGATCATTTTTGCATCCCGCAGATTCGATTCGGTCAACTTGGCATTCGTCAGGTCAGCGCCACCGAGGTTGGCGCCGTTGAAGTTTGCCCCATGCAAACTGGCATTGGTTAGATTGGCGCCGCGCAGATTGGTCTCGCGCAAATTTGCCTCGCTGAGTTTTGCCTCGCGCAATTTGGCACCGCCGAGGTTGGTGTTGCTCAAATTAGCACCGCTCAAGTCAGCCCCGTTTAGGTCTGTTCCGATCATGGTACTTTTGCCAAGATCAGCTTCGACCAGCACTGCCATTCGTAAACTGGCATCGTTCAAATTCACTTCACTCAAAATGGCGTTATTCAAAAGCGCCCCGCTCAGGTTCGCTCCGCGCAAAATGGCGCCGTGCAGGTTGACGCCGCGTAGATTCGCATCGCTGAGGTCCACATAGGCCAGCCACAATGGACCGGGACGGTTGATCAGATCATACAATTCATATTGTGTAAATTTCATAGCTTTGAAGCCTCGATAACTCTAGAGTATTTATCATTATATCAAGCAAGCTGAGCTGTAAAATCTGAATGCATTCGAATTGCAATGTCCCATGACCTATGGGCTGGCTATCTTCATAATCAAAGCACGGCCATGCCCGACAGTACTTTTGTTGGATGTATAATCAACCCATGTCCATCCTTTCGGGCAAGCATATTATCCTGGGCGTCACAGGTTCCATTGCCGCCTACAAAGCCGTTGACCTGGCATCCAAGCTCACGCAGGCTGGCGCGCAGGTGGATGTGATTCTCACCGGCGCTGCTGAAAAATTTATCACCCCGCTTACATTTCAATCCGTTACTGGACGGCGCGCCTATATCGACTCAGACCTATGGGGCAATGAGGCGCATGTTCTGCATGTTGGCTTGGGACATAAAACCGACCTGTTGGTCATCGCACCCTGCACGGCAAATACGATCGCCAAACTCGCGCATGGTCAGGCTGATTCACTGCTCACGGTCACGGCGCTGGCAAGCACCGCGCCACTCGTGATCGCGCCCGCGATGGATGGCGGTATGTTCGATCACCCCGCGATGCAGGAGAATTTGGATACATTGCGAAAGCGCGGTGCAGATATTATCGAACCCGCCGAGGGACATCTCGCCTCGGGACTCACTGGAATCGGACGCCTGCCCGAAACGCATGAACTCATCGGACGCATCCGCCTCATTCTCGGACGCCGAGGCTTGCTCGCTGATAAAAGAGTTGTCGTCACTGCTGGCGGGACTCAGGAACCACTCGACCCAGTCCGCGTGCTGACCAATCGTTCATCTGGTAAACAAGGCTATGCCCTTGCCCAAGCGGCCCTGGATGCGGGCGCACAAGTCACGTTGATCACTACACCCACGGCATTGACGCCTCCGGTTGGTGCAGATGTTATCAACGTGGAAACTGCCAAACAAATGCTTGAAGCTGTGTTGAAAGAATCAGATGGTTGCGATGCCCTCATCATGGCGGCAGCAGTGGCGGACTTTCGACCGAAGAACACGGCGAAAGATAAGATCAAAAAAGAGGGCGGGGTTCCGCAAATCGAGCTCGAAGCCACAGAAGATATTTTGAAAACAGTATCAGCTTCAGGCTTAGGAAAGAAGCGTCCGCGTGTGGTGGCGGGGTTTGCGGCTGAGTCGCAAAGTCTTATTGAAAATGCAGGAAGTAAGTTACAATCCAAGAATCTGGACTTGATCGCCGCGAACGATATTTCAGCCGAAGATGCCGGGTTTGCCGTCGAAACCAACCGCATCACGCTTTTATTTGCAGACGGGCACAGGGAATCATTAGCTTTGATGAGCAAGACCGAAGCGGCTGAAATCATAATCGAACGCATCGCGGCACTGTTGGAGTGATATGCGTATTCTGGTAATTTCTGATGTTCACGCGAATTACACGGCCCTGGAGGCTGTGCTCAAAGACGCCGGTACCGTGGACGAAACCTGGTGCCTCGGCGATATGGTGGGCTATGGTCCCGACCCCAATGCGGTGGTCGAGGAAATTCGCGACATCCCGAACCTGACTTGTATTCTCGGCAACCATGATATGGCGGTGGTCGGTAAGATCCCCATGGAAGCCTTTAATGGGGATGCCCGCCGCGCCTTGGAATATCATGAAAAAGTGTTGAGCGCCTCGAACATGGATTTTCTGCGTTCACTGCCGCATAACTTAAAGGTGCGCGGTGAAGTGAGTATTGTGCATGGCAGCCCGCGTGATTCGGTGTGGGAATATATTTTGAACACGCTCTCAGCGCGTTTGAATTTCGATCATTTCACCACGCCGTGGTGTTTTGTGGGGCATTCGCATTTACAGTGTATGTTCCAACTTGATGTGAATACGGACCGTGTGAGCTTAAGCCCGATCCGCGCCGGGGACCATGTGTTACTACGTCCACGTGCGATTCTGAATCCCGGGTCGGTGGGGCAGCCACGTGACCGCGATCCACGCGCCGCCTATGCCATTTATCACACGGACACCAATGTCTGGGAGCCGCGCCGCGCGGCGTATAACATCCCTGAGGTGCAGCAACGAATCCGTGATGCTGGCATGCCGGAGAAACAAGCAATTCGTATTGCGGAGGGGTGGTAACGCCCCCTCCCAGCCTCCCCCAAATACACAAAGATATTTGGGGTAATTATTTATATTTGCCTTGTGTATTTGGGGGAGGTGCCGAAGGCGGTGGGGGTAGCGGGGAACTTTCCATATAAGGATTCGTCTGTGAAGTGTAATCACTTTGCATTCATGAAGGAGTAGAAAATGAAAAAGACTTTAATTACGGTTGCACTAACCACAGTGAGTGTGCTAGTTCTGGTTGCGATTTTCGCTTCAATGAGCCTTGGCAACGCAACTCGCAGTTTGAATACTGGTTTTGGTGGAGGCGGAGCGCCGGAAGCTGAATATTATGCTCTTGAAGCGCCTGTCGCCGCACCAGCGTTTGATGCTGTTGGCGCGCCGCTGGTTGGCAGTGGCGGAGGGGACGGAAGCGATATTGCCAAAGTCGCCGAACAAGCCAGTAATATTGCCGATAATGGAAACCGCCTGGTCATCCGCAATGCAGACCTTGCCATCGTTGTCAAAGATCCCAAAGCCAGCATGGCTGAGATCACCAAGCTTGCCGAAGAAATGGGCGGCTTTGTAGTCTCGTCCAATTTGTATCAATCCTATTACGGACCCAATAACACGGAAGTGCCGGAAGCCACCATCACCATCCGCGTGCCGGTTGAAAAATTGGATGAGGCATTAAGCAGCATCAAAGACGGTGTGGTTGATGTCAATTACGAGAATGTCACTGGTCAGGATGTGACCGGCGAGTACGTGGACTTGCAGTCCCGCCTGACGGCAAAACAGGCTGCAGAAAAGAAACTGCTTCAGATTCTGGATGCGGCGGAAAAGTCAGAAGATGTGCTCGCCATCTATATGCAGATCCAGAACGTCCAGACCGAGATCGAGATATTGAAGGGACAGATCAAGTATTACGAAGAATCCGCCGCGCTCTCTGCCATTAGTGTCCGCCTGATCGCGGAAGCTGGCACCCAGCCCATTTCAGTCGGTCCATGGACCCCGACCGGCACAGCCAAGGAAGCTGTTCAAGACCTGATCTATTTCTTCCAGAACTTTGTCGAATTCCTGATCCGCTTCGTGCTGTATAACCTGCCAGCTTTGATCTTGATCGGCATCCCGCTGTTCCTGGTTTTCCTCGGTGGACGCGCGATCTTCCGCAGAGTCAAGAAATCGAAGGTGGTTGTGGAAGAGCCGGAAGAAAAAGAAGTTGTGAAGAAATAAATCTTTACGCTCTCAAATCACTGAAACATTTTGAAAGACCGTCAGAGATGGCGGTCTTTCTTTTTAATTGACACCTTACACACGGTAGGGGCGACCCGTCAGGATCATCGAGTAATTTTCTCTCGTTGGGCGGGTCGCCCCTACCGTGTGTGATCTCAATGCCAGGGCGACCCGCCCTTTACAAAAAGAATCCATGAAGACATTGATGGGTCGCCCCTACACCAAATAATGAAAGAGGAAAGAAGCCTGATGGGCGTTATAATTTTCCCCAATGGAAAAGCTCATTCACAACGCGCAGACATTGTTCAACGTGCATATCACGGGGCGACAGGTAATGTCTTTGATCACCTATGAGAAGGAATTGCTCGAATGGAATCAGAAATTCAACCTCACCGCGATCCGCGATGTGGAATCGATCCGTGTCAAACACTTTCTTGATTCGTTCTCGTGTGTGTTGGCATGGCAGGGGATGCCTCCGCGCAACCTGATTGATGTAGGTACCGGCGCAGGTTTTCCGGGATTAGCCCTCAAAATCCTTTACCCGAATATGAAATTGACTCTCGTTGAATCGGTGGGCAAGAAGGCGATGTTCTGTCAGCATATCGTGAGCGTGTTGGGACTGGAACACGTCAATGTGGTGCAAGCGCGCGCCGAAGACCTGGGGCGAAACCCACAGCACCGTGAGAAATATGATTGGGCAGTGGCGCGCGCGGTGGCAAACCTCAGCGTGTTGAGCGAATATCTATTACCGTTGGTTGAAAGGCATGGCACGATGCTCGCACAAAAAGGCGAAAGCGGACCCGCCGAAGCGCAGTCCGCGGAGAATGCGATCAAAATTTTGGGTGGAAAGTTGAAACAGTTGATCCCCGTCAATTTGCCGGGTGTGGCGGATGACCGTTATCTCGTACTGGTGGATAAGGTGGCGGCGACGCCGCATAATTATCCGCGCAAGCCGGGGATTCCGGCGAAGACGCCGTTGTAGTTTTGCTCTTGTTGGGGCTAAGCCCCGACGAAGTGTTTAAGGTGTCACTGTATTCGTGGGCCAGGGGGTGAGCGTTGGTACGGCAGTGACAATCACATCGGGTGCAGCGGTTTGAGTGGGAATGAGGGTAGGAGTCAATGTGAACAGTGGAGTCGCTGTCACCAGTGGAGTCGCAGAAACAGCCGGGGTGGGGGAAGAAGTTGCTTCGGGCTGTAGCAGCCGAAAGGCGATGAAAGAAGCGAGAACGGCAATGGTCACAATGCCCGCGAGTCCGCCCAGCAGCCAGGGGAGCCAGTCCGTTTTCTTTTTCTTTGCCTCAAATTTAAAATCAGCGGGTACCGAAATCAAAATGACGGTGATGTTATCGTGTCCACCGCGTTCGTTTGCCATATCCACCAGCGCGCGCGCGGCGTCTTTGATACTTGACTTCGAGCGCACGACCTCAAGGATCTCATCGTTCCACACGAGATCAGTGAGACCATCACTGCATAGCAATACCACATCGTTCGGCAAAAGTTGAACGCCCTGATTGTTCTCAGGATGATGCGCACCTTCGCCATCGAACAAGGTCAAACGAAAATCAGGGTCAGGCGGAACCGGTGAGCCCAGGTAACGCCGAATGACATGCACATTCGGATGGTCGTGCGCCATCTCAGGCGTGATGATGCCCTTCTCGATCGCCTCCTGCACCCAACTATGATCGGTCGTCAATTGCTGGATGCGTCCGCCGCGCAGCAGATAGATGCGCGAATCGCCCACATAACTGGTATAGAGTTTATCGGCAATGACCCATGCGATCACACACGTGGAGCCCATGCCCTTAAGTTCTTCATTGGATGATGAGTGCGCCGCGATCGCTTCACTGGCTTCGCTGACCGCGTTCTCGATGAGATGCCGTGAATATTTCCCATCCCCCTTTGCGATGCTTTGCATAATATGATTCACCGCGAGTTCGGCAGCCACCTCGCCCCCGCGATGCCCGCCGATGCCATCCGCCAGCACCGCAAACAACACAGGCACCCGCTCCTGTGCGTTATTGAAAAATGAAGCCACCGCATAACGGTCTTCATTGTTCTTGCCTGTCATACCGGCGTGTGTATGAGCTTCGACGTTCAGATGAGCGCGTTGGGTGCGGATCATAATTCGGATTCTACTTCTTAATCACCTGCGGTTCAGACTCAGCCGGGGGCTGGTTCAGATCAAAGCGATAGACCATCTGCCCAAAGTGGATTCGGTCTCCATGCTTCAGGCGACGACCTTCGCGCGTGACCGGTTCAAAATTCACCCATGTGCCTGCCACAGAACCATGATCAAAAAGCATAAAGCCACCATCCTCGGTCTGTTTGATACGGGCATGCAGCGGCGAAATGGACGGGTCATCAAGCACGTGCACCGATTGTACCGGGTCTGTGCCAAAAGTCATATCCCTTTCGAGCATAGGGATGGGCGACACGCTGGCAGGTTCGCCGCCATTTGTCAGGCGGATCAGGTAGGCAGAAGCTTCCGGCACGCGGGTTGGTTTGGACTGCATCCAGTTGGGCGCAATGGGCTTGCGCGGCTGGGTCTTGGATTTCTTCGCAGCCGAAGCCGAAGAGTCGGTCAATGCTGCTACGGGCTGGGTGAGAGGGTCCTCGAGCCGTTTGCGCGTCTCAATGCGTTCAATGGTGGAACTGCCCCTGGAGCCTCTGCCGCGCAAAAGGATCGCGAGCAGGGCGATGCCTGCCAGACCGATCGCACCCAATATCACATAGGAACGATAGCGCACCAAAACGACCTGGATGCCTTTGGGAGCCGGGATCACCGTCAGAGTGACGGAAATACCCAGGCTGGCTTTTTTTAAGCCGAGCACATCCTCCACTTCAACAATGATCTCGTGCTGACTGCTTTGGTCGTAGGCGCTCAAATCCCATGTGAATTTTTCGAAGGGCGCGGAGGTGTTTTCCTGAGCTACCAGTCCATCTACATAGAGTATGGCGCGTTTCAGTCCGCGTTTATGACCATCAGGGAATTCAACGATGATCTCGAGTCCTTGTTGGATCGGATTCAAGATATCCGGGTTATAAGGATCTTCAGCAGGCGGCTGACGTGTGATCTGTCCTGGCGGCGCGACAAAAAATGGATTGGGCGGCTGGACATCTACATTGAAGGTTTTATCCAATGCAGGGATGGTGCCGAGCGGTGTGTCAATATAGAGTCCCAGCGTGTGATCGCCCGCAGTTGTCAGCGTGGAGGCATAGGTGATCGAGTAGATGTGCCGCAGCGGCGCAAAGTATAGGTTTGGGTCGGGAAAGACCTGTGTGCCTGAAAATAAAAAGAAGGAGCCATTGGTTTGTTGAGCCAGTGACTTGAACGCATTAGCGCTGGGTGTTATGCCATACTCCTCCGCATCCACGAACCAGACGAAGACGCGGATCTTTGATTCGACAGCTTTGTTGATAAGCGCGGCAATGGTGTTATCGATATTGGGATCGTCCATGTGCGGCGTGATGAAGAGCACCGCGCGCTTCATGCCGGGCTGGGCGGTCTGCGTGTTGACGGTATCCAACGCGATGGATAGGGATTGCAGATTGGGGGTCGTATTGCGAAAATCAGGTTTGAACGAGTTAAGACTTACCAGCCAATCTTTGGCAGTGGCATGATTGATGAGTGACCCCGATAAAGACACCAGGCTGAGGTCATCACTTGATTCGGGTGGTAATGAATTGACCCAGGCATCGAGGGCGGCGACCACGTTATCAAAGCGCGGCTTGCCAGTTGAATCGCGCACTGCCAACGGCGGACCGGGGTTGACGGCAACCACGATCTGCACCGGCGGCGTAGACTCGGTGACAGAAGCCACTTCGCGCGGCTGACCATCTTCATACACCGTTAAATTGGCAGGTTGCAAGCCGGGCACGAATCCGCCGTTCGCATCGTACACATCTACGAGCGCGGAGATCTGCGGGAAGTTCTGCGCGTTGATCGCCATGACCTCTGCATACGCCGCAGTTTGGGCGGATGCAGAGGCTTGAGGAACAATGAGCAGGCTTATACTGAGAAAGAACGCAAAGAGTCTACGCATCCGGCTTTTTAGCCATGATCGTTTTGTTGTCATCTGTTGGTTCGCGGGCGATAAGGGTCTTGTTGCCATCCTCGGGTGCGGCGGGTGGATTAACATCCAATTTGGGCTGATCGTTAAGTCGAGGTTTGCCCGTCAAACGCAGATAGGTCAACGTCCATGCAGATTCGACGTAAGAGACCATAATGCCATTCAGCAAGATTAAGACTGGCAAATACAGACAGACGCAAACACCCATGAAAATCCAGGGCGTGTTACTCTGCGCTCCGCCAGCGATAAACGCGAACATGGCTGGGAATACAATGATAATAATCGGGATGGCGACGACAAGCCCAACTACGAAACCAATGATGGCAAGGATGATCGCCATCAGGATGATCGGGCCCAGGTTGGCGCGGAAGATTTCCCAACCGCGTGAGATCGCAGGCAGCACACCCAACTCTTCCAATACGATGGCTCTTTCAGATTGACGGAAGATCATGCCGATCACGAACATCACGGGAATGAGCAAACAGAAACAACCGATCATCAACATCACGATCGCCAGCGCGCTAAGTGCGGAATCCCCGCCATTCAGGCTGACGGGTATGATGAATGCGAGAAGTCCTATTACGAGCATAATCACAATAATGAGAATCGGAAGCGCCAATATCAACGACAGACCGAACATCCGCCAGAAATACGGTGTGCTCTCGCTGAACAGTTGACCGAAGATCAAACTCTCCGCACCGCCTTCTGCCTGCGCAGTGCCGCGGATCAAGCCGATCTTGCCGATGGTACTGAGGAAGGCAACGATGATCCAGATGATGCAAAGCACAGCGATCGTGATCGCAATAAATGCGGTGATATTGTTTTCGATCCATTGGAACCATTGCATGACCTGCGGCGGGAGGTCTGGACCTGAGCCACTAAAGCCGTTATCGCCGCCGCTGCCTCCGCTATTGCCACTACCACCGCCACGTCCGCAACTAGCGAGGATGCCGAAGATCCACAAGACTTTGTGCTTCCAAATGATCTGCCATGCACGCGTTAAGACTTCACCAAAGTTGAAATTATTCATAGCGGCTCCTTTTAGGTCGTTGTTTCTTGCAATACAGGTTGAGGTTCGTTAACCGGGCGGGTAAGGCGCAGATAGGTCAGCACCCAGGCAGATTTTGTAAATGCCATAGCCCAACCGTTGATTAGCGCAAACAGTGGACCAAACGCCACGCTGCACAATAACGAAATGGAGATGATCGTCAAATTGGGCTCGCCTTCCATGAAACTAAGTGGCAATACCATGAACGGGACCATCATGGGCAGGATGATAATCCCTGAAACCATGCCGACCCCAAAATAAACCACAACCATCACCAGGACAATGGACAAAAGATTATTTCGAATAATATGCCAGCCCTGCTTGATGGCATCCATGATCTCCATTTTATCAATGATAATGCCGTTTACAGCCTGCTCCATCCAAACAATGCTCAAAAACATAACCGGGTATAGCAGCAGCATAAGCGGCGTCATACACAGCATTCCGAGTCCAAATGTAACAATGGTCACCAGAGTTATGACAGCTTGAAGCACCAGATTTATTAGTATGACGGCAATTGCATACAATGTCATAACCCCTAATAGACGAATCAAATCAAGTTCGTGCAATTAAAATTGCTATATGAGCGAAATTTTTAGATTTGATTGTACGAAGTCTGGTTGATATATCCATAAGATGCGCCAGAAGAAAGGCAGACTGTTTTTAATCAGCTCACTCAATGATATTGGTTCTGCATCCTGATCGGCACGCAACGCTCCCAAAGTAAGTGCCGTCTGCACCACTGCACTCACCGGATACATAATTGCTATGATACCGAAAAATAGAATCATGAACCCGAACATGAACACAAGCAGCATATCCATGCTGCGGTTTTCCATCAGGAATGACAGGAATATTGGAGTAAACATCAACGGGAAAATGATTGACATGATAAGACCAAAAAAAACGCCAAACCACCATAATGATTTGTGCTTCCATGATATTTGCCATGCACGTGTTAGCACTTCCCCAAGCTCAAAATTCACAGTTCCTCCTCAATCGTCAATCCAAAATCGCCAATCGTAAATTGCTATTCCCATTCGATCGTGGCGGGCGGCTTGCTCGTAATATCATACACGACGCGGTTAATTCCGTCCACTTCGTTCACGATGCGGTTGGCAACTTTTGCCAGCAGGTCATGCGGCAGGCGTGCCCAGTCGGCGGTCATGAAATCATCTGTGGTCACGGCGCGGATGGCGGCGGCTTCCTGATATGTCCGCTGATCGCCCATCACACCCACCGAACGCACGGGCAACAACACCACGAACGCCTGTGAAACCAAAGGCGGTTGAACTACCAGCGGACCGGTGATCATCGAACCGCCCGAAAATCTGCGATTCAAATAACCAGCATTGGACAATTCCTCCACGAAGATCGCATCCGCCGCCCGCAAACGGGATACACGCTCCGGCGTCACCTCCCCGAGACAACGCACGGTCAACCCCGGACCCGGGAATGGCTGCCGCCAAACGAGGCTTTGTGGCAACCCGAGCGCTTCACCCACTGCTCGCACTTCATCCTTGAACAAATAGCGCAATGGCTCGACCAACTCGAATTCCATATCCTCTGGCAAACCGCCGACGTTATGATGTGTTTTAATTTTTTCGGCTTTGTTTCGATCAGGTGCGGATGATTCCACTACATCCGGATAAATAGTCCCCTGCACTAAAAATTTCGGTTGCCCCAACTGTTTCGCCTGTTGTTCAAATGTGCGGATGAATTTTTCACCGACGATCCTGCGTTTTTGCTCCGGCTCAGTCACACCTTGGAGCGCGGAGAGAAAATCGTCAGACGCCTCAACAGTGATCAGTTCAGCGTGCAAGTTATCCCGAAAGGCTGAAGCGACTTGTTCACCTTCGTTCTTGCGCAAGAGGCCTGTATCCACGAACACGGCGACGAGTTGATCACCGATCGCCTTATGCACCAATGCCGCCGCCACCGACGAATCGACCCCGCCGGAGACTGCTGCCAGCACACGTTGTCTGCCAACTTGTTTTTGGATCCGCGCGACGGAATCTTCAATAATGGAATCTGGATTCCAACTGGGTTTAACTCCGCAAATATCCACCACAAAATGCTTGAGTAGTTTATGTCCGTTCGGGGTGTGATGTACTTCAGGGTGGAACTGCACACCGAAATATTTGCGTTTCATATCGCCCATCGCTGCAAAGGGACTGTTGCCGCTGCGCGCCAACGCGATGAAACCCTGCGGCATGCGCGTGATCTTATCACCATGCGACATCCATACTTTGGAGATTACATCCAGCATAGTGCCGGGAATTAATTTTTCAATTTCAGCCGGACCATATTCGCGGCTGGTAGATGGATACACTTCGCCGCCGAGCGCGTGAGTCATGGCTTGCATGCCGTAGCAAATGCCAAGAATGGGTAAGCCAGTCTTGAAAATAAAATCCTGCACATAGGGCGCATCCGTTTCATACGCCGAACGCGGACCGCCCGATAAGATAAAGCCTTTGGGGCTGATGGCGAGGATCTTATCGATCGGCGCATCCCAGGGGAATAACTCACAATAGACGTGCGCTTCACGCACCCGCCGCGCGATGATCTGGGCGTACTGCGAACCAAAATCGAGAATAGCAATGGAGTCCATAAATAATTCCTAGGTCAAATGTCGAACGTCAAAGGTCAGCAGTTGACTTTAGACGTTCGACGTTTGATGATCAATGTCTGAAATCAAATGAAAATGAAGTTGCGGAAAATCCTGATACTCGCCGCCGTTGACGATCAAACGGTAGGCGGTGAGTTGGAATTCAGCCACAAGGCTTTGCACGGTCGAGTATAAATCAACTAGAAAAGCAGAATCTTTCGAATCAAATTCCTGCAATGAAACCACAGACTTTTTGGGCACAAGCAAAACATGAAACTGATATGCTGGCTTGGGATGATAAAACGCCAGCAAGGTCTCGGTCTCACGCAGACGTTTTACAGGAATGGCAAAGCTCATGTTTTCAAACATCCAGCCAATCAAATATCTGACAACCGGATTCCATAACCATCTGCGCGCCATAACGTTTCAACTTTCAAACCTGAAACCGATTATGACGGTTCCCCAAACACAACCTTGTCATCGTCCATCGCGGTGATACACGCCAGCGAATAGATCGGCACTCCTACCGACTTCAGAAGGTCCCGCCCGCCTTCAAAAAGCTTTTCGATCAATGCGCCAATGCCCACCACTTTGGCGCCGGAGGCTTCAGCAAGTCGCACCAACCCCAGGATTGTTTGTCCGCTGGCGAGGAAGTCGTCAATGATCAGGACCTTTTCGCCGTTCGCCAGATACTCCGGCGAGACGATCAACTCAACCATGCGTCCCTTGGTATGTGAAGGCGCCAGCGTAAGATAGACCTGATCGGGCATGGTGATCGGTTTGTGTTTGCGGGCATACACCACCGGCAAACCAAGATGAATGGCAGTGGTCAACGCGGGCGCAATACCTGAGATCTCAGCGGTAAGAATCTTGGTTGCGCCGACCGAGGCAAAGAAATTCGCAAATTCACGACCGCAGGCATCCATTAATAGCGGATCCACCTGATGGTTGACGAAACTATCCACTTTCAAGATACCCCCGCCCAGATTTTTCCCATCCCGTAATATGCGCTCTTCCAATTCTTTCACGTACGCCTCCTTGTGACCAGACAAATTTCCGTCATTGTACAACGTGCAAGGTGGAAATGCAAACCGCGTTGCCTACTTCACCGTCAACCAGACGCCCAGCATCACTACACTCAGCCCAAGCATGCGCGTCCCATCCAGTGGTTTAACCGCCGCGCCCAATAAACCGAAATGATCCAATACCGCGCTGACGAGCAACTGTCCAGCTACCACTGAGGTGACGGCGGCGGCTACCCCCACCCGCGGGATCATGTAACTGACGGCGCCAATGACAACCAACCCAAAGACCCCTGCTCCCAACACATACCAGGGTACGCTGCGCCATTCCCCGAGCCTGTTCCCAATGATCAGCATGGGAATCAGAGCGACCAATGCGCCGCCAAGATGAACAATAAATACGCTCTCGAAAATGCCGAGTCTTTGAGAGATCATACTTGCCATTGGTCCCTGCAAACCCACAGCAATGCCGCCCGCCAGACCCACAAGAATAATAAGGAAGACCGCATCCATGTTTGTTTCTCCTTTGGCTGATTTTTAGATATGATATTTGATCTCAGATCACTTGAAATGCATGACCACACCGGCGATCAAGGCGATCTGTCCGAGATGATAAGCCAGAATATTGTAGATGCGTCCGTTCTGGATCGGGGCGACAAACTTCATCCATGCGAGGATGATATCGGAAAGATAGAACAGGAACGCGCCGAGTGCCACCAATAAAGCTGCACTTGCTTGCCACGAGGTGTCGGTCAACTTCAACATGGCAGATAGCAGCATGAGCGAAATGACCAGCGCGTAGAGCAGGATTGGGAGACGCAGGCTAGCCTGTCCCTTGGAATGAAGCGGAGCGATAATCTGACGGATGACGCGTACACCACTGATCCCGATCATGAAAGCCAGAATAAATCCCCAAGTGGAGAGAGCCGGAAACGGTGTATTAAATCCGATCACGTATGCTACATGCGCGAGCAGAAACGCGATCAAACCCGCAAGGAACAAACGGTCGAGCGAGATCATCAATAGCACATCTCCCGCTAGTGATAAGAGAATCCCGAACCCGAACCACAGTAAAGCTCCGTTCAATCCAGCGGATGTCCACAACCATAAGAACAGGGCGATCATCACAGAGGGCTTGGCGATGTTTTCCAGGCGTGGACTATTTTTCCATAACGCCAACGCTTCCAGTGCGGCAAAGACGAACGCAGCGAGTAAAAAGATATGCATGGTGCCTCCCGCCTGCTATCGTACCATGCAAGTGCTCGGATGATTTAATTTATTTTTATACGCGTTCTGTCCAGGATGGATGAGCGTATTTTTCTTTGATCAATTCTTCAGCTCTTTGGGATTCGGATTGAGACAGGTCGCCCTGCTCGAAACTTAATCCCAACTGCGTTTCAAACGCGTGGATGAAGGCCTGCTGCGCTTTCTCCCAACTGACTCCCACCCCCAAAGCGGATTCGATGGTCGTTGCTCGTTCCAATAAACGCTTCGACGCCTCTTCTCGTTTGGCTTCATTTTCGAATATCAATGCCTGACATATGCGCGTGAGGTCGCCTGTCAGCGGAAGTGACCCGTGTTGGAGTACGCCTTCTTTTTTGCGGGCCTGCGCAGAACCGATCAATTTTTTTCCATTGACTGTGATTTCATAGGTGGATGGCACTTCAAAGCAAACTGGGTTGTTGCGCAAGATGCCATCTTGCGTTACGGCTTCTTTCATTTCAACGGGGATTTCGAGACTCTTTACTGCAAGCAATAAAGCTTGTGCGAGCCGGTTATAACTTTCAAGTACACTGCCCTCTACACGTGGTTCGTTAGATGGGGCGATGACGGAATAGGTTAACTCGTCCGTGTGCAGAATTGCACGTCCACCCGTGGCGCGGCGGACAACCTCCCAGCCGCGTTGTTTTAAACGATTCACATCGACATCTGAAAATGGTTGGGCATGTCCCAGCGAGAGACAAGGTGGGTTCCACGCATACAGGCGCAGGGTTGGAATTGATTCGCCGCGTCCGATATGTTCAAGGATGGATTCGTCCACAGCCATGTTCCATGCGCCGCGTGCGGGAGGAGTGATGAGCAGTCGCCAATTCATAATTGTTTAAAGGTTGGAAAGTTTAAACGTTCCAACTCCAGAACAGCCTGTTCTTCCAGTTCTGCTGAAAGCGATTCCAACGGCGGCTTGACTGCCCAACGTGGCAAGTCGTGCAATCTGTGAAGCAAGGCTTTGATCGTCGGCGGAAAGGGCGGATATTTTTCAAGAATATGTCTTTGTCTGTTCACACGTTCTTGAATCTCTGAAACATCCTTGCCATCGTTCATTAAATTCCATACTTCGCGCAGATCGGGGGAGATGAGATTTGCGGCGGCGGTGATACAGCCCGCGGCTTTGTTTTCCATCGCCATTTGCAAATATGTATCGGTTCCTGTTAATACGACTAAGTCGTCTCCAAATTTTTCACCGAGGTTGCGGGCGAGGTCGGCATCATGGGATGAATCTTTGATACCGGCAAATTGTGTAGGGAAGGCGTCTTTCAGGCGTGCCAGTAATTCGAGCGAGAATCCGATCCCGGCTACATTGGGGAAGTGATAGCCAAGAATGTATCTATCTTTGGGAACGGCTTTGTTGATCAACTCGCTGAACCATGCGAACAAGCCAGCGTCCGTGGCTTTGCGAAAATAATACGGGGGCACGACCAAAGCGGCATCGTAGCCGAGGTCAAAGGCGAGTTTAGTCAGGTCTATCGATTCAGAAAGACTCGGTGTGCCTGTGCCTGCAATGAGTTTAAAGCCGCGGAGTTGATTTCGGTACGCGCGCGCGGAACGCAGGACCGATTCGCGTTCGGATGGGGAGAATGAAGGTCCTTCACCGGTGGTGCCAAAGAGCACTGCGCCGTGACAGCCTCGCGAGGCGAGAAATCTCAATAGAACCGGAACAGACTCATTGTCCAAAGTTGAATTGGAGGTGCGGATGGGCGTCACGGCTGCGGCGTAGACTCCGGCAAGCGGGTGTCCTGATGTCATTTTGTCTCCGATTTTTTCGATGTGGTTTTCTTTTTGGCGCGTTTTACCTTTTTATCTTTGTCCTCAAGAAATGTGCGCGCGGCAGTTTCAGGAGATTGAAGTGGTATGCCCTCTTCTTCAGCCAGATAGTGCTGATGATCCAACACCCACAGGTATAAGTCGCCTTCGGTCTTTTCAGGGAATTCCTTCAAGATGTTCGTATCGCGGATCACATTGATGATCGGCATATATACATGCTCATACCAATCTGCAATGGCTTCCTCTTCAGAAATGTCGCGTTTCAGATCGATGCCCATGAAGTAATGATGCACCGCAATGTGCTCGAGCATACGCTCAAATCCATCGGGGATGGTGAGTTTGATGTTGGCGTCAGGTTTTATAGAATCGAGCGAGGTGCGTTCGAGGAAATGGACCTTATCCTCGAGGATCTCCAGGTCTTCAGGCTTGAGATTGGCTGTGATATTGACGCGAGTGGCGCATTCGCGCACTTCCGCGTCGATCTCGACCTGTCCCTGTTCGCGCGCGACGGAAACACGGTGATGCCCATCTACGACGAAATAGACTTGTCCTACTTTATATAAGACGACAGGCGGGAGGCTGATCTCCTGATAAAAAGCGCGATTGACGCTTTGCCAGCGCTGTGCCAGCGTGTCACTGGCAGGGAGGAATACACGGTCAAATTCGTGATAACGATTCAAACTACCCGCAATCTGATCCACACGAACGGTCTTTATCCCACGATAAATGGGTCCACCGATGTGTAGCTTTTCCTTGATCTCGTCGTAGGAAAGGAGCGTGGTACGTTGACCGGAAAGCGTGCCCCAGGCGCGGTTTATAAAAGCCTTGAATCGGGCTTTTTGGAAATCTGCTTTGGCTTGTTCTGAATATTGATCTGACATAGTGCTTTATATTTTCATTTGCTTCAAGTCATTGTCATCACCCATACGGGTAATTTTCTAAGAACATGACTTGCGCTGTAGATAACTCTAATGTGTGACTTCGACCACTTTGTAGGGAAAGATGTTCACGATCTTTGTTTGACCGTTGGTGGTTTCAGACGGAGAAAGATTGCGGCGTTGGAAATGGGTATGTCCGTGAAAATGATAGCGCGGTTTAGTAATGCGGATGAGCCAGTTGATGGCTTTGAGTCCTTGATGTGCCTGGGACTCTTCGTCATGAATACCAAATGGCGGCGAGTGCGTGATGAGTATATCGAGGGAGCGCCCGTAGTTCATTTTGTTCAAGAGCAGGCGCGGTAACAGTTGAAAAGCTCTAAAATAGGATTCTGTTTGGGTATATTGATTCGTTCCATCGGGTCGGTAGAGGATGGATCCGCCCAGGCCGCCGATCAAAAATGTTTTATAGCGGACCAGCTTCAAGTCCAGGTTTGAGCCGCCTTGTACATAAGTCTGCGAATTCTGCGGAGAGTAATTTGCATCATGATTCCCAGGTACATAGTAGAGCGGGACGTTCAAGAAGGAGATGAGGTTTTCGAGGTAGGGATAGGGCAGGTCGCCGCATCCCAGAATTAATTCAATATCGCTGAAGTGTCCGCCTGTGCACAGGCTGTATAGGCGTTCGATCACTTCGTCACTTACTGCCAGAATCTTCACAATGGCGTATTGTGCCTTATAACAGGGTTCCCGACAAGGTGTTGTAGGGTAGAAGAGAAGTACACGAAACTGAAATGTTCCTAGCTTGTGGGTGGTTGTCAAACAAGGGAGTGCAAACTATAATCTAAGTTAGAGGACATTCTGGAAACCAGACTTTTTCCTGATTTATCTGATAATCAGGGCGGAGAGCGTAATTCTGCTCCCCGTCAACTTCAAGCCGGGGTAACCCTTGCCAATCGCTATGCGATTCAAGAAGTTGTAGGGCTTGGCGGCATGGGGTCTGTTTATCGCGCGCGCGACATGCACTTTCCAAATGTGACCAAGCTGGTGGCTGTGAAAGAAATGATCAACAGCGCCCCCGACCCGCTGGTGCGCGAAACGATCGTCCAAAATTTTGAACGTGAAGCCAACCTGCTTGCAACGCTTCACCATCCATCCATTCCCCGCATTTACGATTATTTTTCATTGGATAGCCGTTCATACCTTGTGCTGGAATTCATCCACGGCAAGGATATGGAAGCGATCATTAATGAAACAAACGGATTTTTGTCAGAAGAACAGGTATTGACCTGGGCGATCGAATTGTGTGATGTATTGGATTATTTACACAAACATAAACCAGATGCGATCATCTTCCGCGATATGAAGCCGTCGAATGTGATGGTCAATTCGAGTGGCGATGTGCTGCTGGTGGATTTTGGAATTGCCAAGTCCTTCCAGTCCGGGATCAAGGGGACGATGATCGGTACCGAGGGATATTCGCCTCCTGAACAATATCGTGGTGAAGCTACACCGGCAGCAGATATTTATGCCATGGGCGCAACCATCCATCATGCTTTGACGCGTCGTGATCCACGTCTTGAGCCGCCGTTCTCGTTTGTAGAACGGCCTGTTCGCCGGATCAATCCTTCGGTCTCGCCTGAATTGGAAGTGATCGTTAATCGTGCTTTGGAATATGATCCTGTGAGTCGCTATAAGAGCGCGCTGGAAATGAAAGAAGCGCTGATGTCGGTTGCGCGCAAAACAGGCATATTGGTGCGTATGGGCTCTCAGACTGGGCCCATCGTAAAAGCAAGTGGTATTAAGCCGTTGTGGACGTTCAAGACTGAAGATGAAATCCGCGGCACACCGACCATATTTCAAGGTGCGCTTTATATCGGTTCATATGACAACAACCTATATGCAGTCGATGCAGCTGATGGCAAGTTCCAGTGGAAATATCCCACGGATGGCGGGATCGTTTCCCGTCCAGCTGTGTTGGATGGAAATATTTATATTGGTTCAGAAGATAAACGCTTGCATGTTGTTTCTGCCCGTTCAGGCAAGGTGGTGTGGACGTATTATACCGATGGACCGATCCGCTCATCGCCGCGGATTGCAGAAGGACATATTTTTATTGGCTCAGACGACAACCATTTGCACGCGATCAATCTTACAACTGGGCGCATGGCATGGCGTTTTGAGACAGCCGACCCTGTGCGCTCAACACCTTTTGTAATGAATGAGCTTGTATATACGGGCTGTGAATCTGGCGATTATTATGCAGTTGACTTTCGTGGTGCGCTAAAGTGGCGTTTTCATGCCAAGCGCGCAATTACCTCCTCGACTGTTGGTAATCCGCAGGCATTATATTTTTCATCGGTCGATGGTACCTTATATGCGCTTGATCCGCGCAATGGATGGGCGATCTGGCGATATCGGTTGGGAAAAGCCTCCATCAGTTCGCCCTGTATTGTCGATGAGTTTGTTTTTGTGGGCGCATCAGATGGCTTTATGTATGCTGTGGAAGCCAAAAGCTCAAAAGAGATCTGGCGTTTTAGAGCCGAACATCAGGTGAATGGTTCACCGGTTATTTATAAAGATTCAATTTATTTTGGTTCGGTGGATGGTAATTTATATTGTCTGGAGTATCGCACGGGTCGTCTGCGTTGGAAGTTTGGTACAGAAGGTGCGATCACTGGTACGCCGTTGGTGTTTGACGATGTGGTGTACGTCGGCTCCACTGATCATCAAGTTTACGCATTGCTTGCATAAGGAGCTCTTGTGAATAAAATTTATAACTGGTTGTTTGGCCCAAAACCAACTCCTACCAAAACTCTCGATACAGCTAATACTGCACCGCTTACTGACCAACAACTACAATCCATCGTCAGTAATCAGAATCCGCGTTTTGACATGCAGCAGCTTATCGCGGCTGGCGGACAATCTGTTGGGAAACAACGTGAACTGAACGAAGACAGCCTTTTAGCCATTACTTCCACGATGGCAGGCAACTCCGGGAACCTGCCTTTTGGACTTTATATTATTGCAGATGGCATGGGCGGGCATCAGTTTGGAGAAGTTGCAAGTAATGCCGCGATTCGCACAGTTGCAGGCTATGTTCTTAGAAAGTTCCACTCGTATCTTTTCCAGATCAAGACCGATACCATGGATGAGTCTTTCCAAGAGATCATGCTGGCGGCTGTTAGTGAAGCACAACGTGCCATTCAACGTGAGGCCCCTGGCAGTGGCACGACTCTCACCGCTGCATTGGTGCTTGGTCAACAGATCACTGTCGCGCATGTAGGTGATAGTCGTGCGTACTTTGTATATCCTGATGGTCGTATTGAAGCCATCACGCGCGATCATTCACTTGTCAAGCGCCTCGAAGAACTGGGACATATCTCTCCTGAAGAGGCAGAGAATTACCCACATCGCAACGTGTTATATCGTGCGCTTGGGCAGGGTGAAATTTTAGAGCCTGATATCTTTACAGTGGCATTTCCTCAACCTGCCACTCTCGTGATCTGCAGTGATGGTTTGTGGGGCGTGGTATCTGAACAGGACCTGATACGTTCGATCAACGAGGCCCCCAATCTTCAGCGTGCCTGCCAAAATCTTGTGACCGCTGCCAATACAGCAGGAGGTCCGGATAACATCAGTGTAGTCCTTGCCCAATTGATCGGATAAATATGGCGCCTGAGCAACAGGATTTTTACGCTGTTCTAGGTGTCAGGCGGGATGCGTCACAAGAAGAGATTAAACGCGCTTATTTTGAAGCCGCACAAAAATTGCATCCAGACAAGAACACCGCCGCTGGGGAAACCGAGTTGTTTCTAGGCGCTCAACAGGCATACGAAACACTTTCCAATCCCAAACGACGTGCATTATATGATGCAACACTGCCTCCTCAAAAAAAGACATCCCTTCCATATGACTACACATTGATCTATAGTCGTCCAAATATGGTTCATTTGGATGAGCCGCAGATGTTGTACCTGATCGTGGAATTGGGGGCGCCAGCCGAGGCGCGTCACTCCCCGGCACCGCCGCTTAATGTTTGTCTTGTTTTGGATCGTTCCACCTCCATGAAGGGTGAAAAAATGGACGTGGTGAAATCCACTGCCATTCAAGTTCTTCGTAACTTAAGACCGCAGGATATCCTTAGCGTTGTCACTTTCAGCGATCGAGCTGAAGTGATCATTCCGGCAGCGTATCATCAAGACCGCACACGACTGGAGGCACGTATTCAAATGATCCAGCCTTCGGGGGCCACTGAGATCTATCAAGGGCTTGAGGCTGGGGTCAAGGAAGTGATGCGGAGTCTCGATTCCAAGCGGGTCAGTCATATCGTTCTTTTAACTGATGGGCATACTTACGGTGATGAGCAACAATGTCTGGCGCTGGCCTCCAAGATCGCGGAGCGCGGCATCGGTATCAGTGCCATGGGTATCGGACAGGAATGGAACGATGTTTTTCTGGATATTCTTGCCACCCGTACCGGCGGCAGTAGTGCCTTCATCTCCGAACCAAAAGATATCAAAAAGCTGTTGCTCGAAAAATTTAATGCCCTGGCACAAACATATGCAGATGATGTTACGCTGGAGTTCACTCCCTTGGATGGCGTTGAACTTTCCTATGCCTTCCGCCTGCAACCAGATCCAGGCCCCATTTTGGTCAATGAATCGCCTTTGCGCCTGGGACCAATATTGCAAGATACTTCCACTCGGGCCATTTTTGAGTACATAATTGAGCCAAAAGCGGTAAAATCAGATGTACTTACATTTTTGAATGGTGCTCTCAAGGTTTTGATCGCTTCCCTGCCCATCCCGGTGCCTGCTCTTCAGATGCAACTTCAAAGACCCGTATCTGACCAGCCTGATACAGATGCCCCGCCTCCAGAAGTGGTCCAAGCCTTATCGCGCCTGATGTTATATCGCATGCAGGACCGTGCGCGTAAAGAGATCGAAAAAGGTAACATCGACACAGCCACCCGCCATCTTCAAGCACTTGCTGCAAATTTGTTATCACAAGGCGAGCGTAGTCTGGCACAAACCATTATGCTCGAAGTGGATCACTTACAACAAAAGAATACCCTCTCTGCTGAGGGAAGTAAAAAAATCAATTATGGCACGCGCGCTTTATTTGTTGCGCCGTCAAAGAAGGAGTTTGTTTCATGATTATTTGTTCAAACTGTCAACATTCCAATGTCTCGGGTACCTTTTTTTGTGTGGAATGCGGAGCGCAATTGGATGGTGTCGAGACCCTGACTACACAGGCGATCACTCAAGATCAGATTTCAGATGAGCTCAAAAGAAAAGGTACGCGGCCTGAACCTCCATCATCGCCCATCAATAGCTGGATCTCTCTGCATTTGATGGATAGCGGCAAGATCCTGCCGCTCGCCTCACGCAACGAATTTACATTGGGTCGTCTGAGCGAGGGACAGCCCATCATGCCTGATATTGACCTGACACCCTATCAGGCATATGCCTCAGGTGTGTCACGTTTGCATGTTGTGGTGAAACGTGAAGCAAACCGCATTATCATCATGGATCTGGGTTCATCCAATGGAACGTATCTTAATGGTCGCCGCCTTAACCCACATGCTGAAGAGACATTGAACCACGGAGATGTCATTGCCTTGGGCAAACTGAAAATCCAGGTTTTGCTTCGCAACATCTAATCGAAAGGCAAACGTTCATGGCGCTCTCCATTATTCTGCATATTTCCGGTGAATCTTCCATCCTTGGCGAGATCGAAGAGCTTCCCAAACTGACTGATACCATGGTTATCGTTAGCAACCCCCGGCTGCGTGACGGTAAGGATATTCACTACCTTGAACAGAATGTGGTCAAGGTGATCTGGCCCTTGACTCAAATCTCCTTGATAGAAATTCTGGAAAACCAGGAAGAAGAAGACCTGATCGGCTTTGTGAGGGAGTAAAATGCCTGAAGATTTTGACCGCCGGCGTATCCTTGTGGTGGACGATGAGGAGCGCATGGTGCGCTTTATCCGCATGAATTTGGAACATGATGGTTTCCAGGTTGCCGAAGCCTTCAATGCAAACAGGCGATTCAAAGATTACGCGATGTAACCCCCGACTTGATTTTGCTGGATGTAATGATGCCTGACATCGATGGCTTCGAAGTGCTTGAGACCATCCGTGAGGGCAGCAACGTGCCCGTCATCATGCTCACTGCCAAGGGCGAGGAGGATGACCGCGTGCGCGGCCTCGAATTAGGCGCTGATGATTACATCACCAAACCGTTCAGCCCGCGTGAAATGGTCAGCCGTGTAAAGGCCGTCATTCGTCGCACTGAGAGCGCCGGCGGCTCGATGCACGATATCATTGAAGTAGATGACCGCCTCAAGGTCGATTTTGATCGCCGTGAAGTGTGGCTCGAAGGCAAACTTGTCAAACTGCGCCCCACTGAATATCGTTTGCTATATCATCTCGTACAGAATGCAGGTTGGGTTGTGACACACGATCAGATCCTCGTAAAAGTTTGGGGCTACGAATATCGTGACGAGCCGCATTACGTGCGTCTGTACATCAACTACCTCCGTCAGAAACTTGAGAAGGACCCTGCCAACCCCAAATATATTCTCACGGAACGCGGCGTTGGCTATCGTTTTGTGGATTTCAAAAGACAAAAAGTATAGAGAAAATTTCTGACGAATTTTTTATATTGAGCTTGCGTTTTTCTAACGCAGGCTCTTTATATTAAGGGCATAAATCTCAACCAATAAGGAGGTTGTTATGTCAAACTTAATTCGTTGGGAGCCTGCTCGTGAGATGATGACCTTGCGGGAGGCAATGGATCACCTGTTCGATGACGCGTTCACACGCCCGCTCACCCTCAGGGACGGTTGGTCGGCGCCTGCGATCGACATGTACCAGACTGATGATGAGATCGTTGTGAAGGCTTCTCTGCCGGGTGTCAAAGCTGATGAGGTGCAGATCAACATCACTGGCGAAATTCTGACCCTCAAAGGTGAGACCAGGCAGGTGGAAGAGAAAAAGGATAAAGCCTGGCACATGCGCGAGCAGCGTTGGGGCGTCTTCGAACGTGCAATTGCCCTGCCGACCGAGGTGGTCGCGGACAAGGCGAAGGCTGAGTTCGAGAACGGCATCCTGACCATCACCCTGCCAAAAGCGGAAGAAGTCAAGCCCAAGATCATCAACATCAAAGCCAAATAATCTGAAGTAGGGGCGGGGTAACCCGCCCCTACGGCTTTAATGCAGCGGGCAGAAAAAGTATATAAGTCAGAAGCAATTTCCGGCTGAGGCGGAAGCGAGGATTTTGTCCATCAAAATTTGCGAAAAATTGGGTCATCTTGGGGTAAAATCAAGCCCATGCCAAAGCAACCCCCAAAACAACGCATTCTCCTGGTGGATGACCACGAAGTGGTCCGCCTTGGATTGAAGTCTTTATTGGAACGCCATCCGCAATTTGATGTGATTGGCGAAGCGGGTTCGGCGCGTGAAGCCATCGAAAAAGTGGAATCATTGAAGCCGGATGTGGTAGTAATGGATATCCGCCTGCCTGGCACCTCGGGGATCGAAGCCTGCGAACAGATCGTCAACAATCACCCGAATGTGAAAGTCATCATGCTCACCTCGTATGCAGAGGATGAGATGTTGTTCTCTGCCATCCGCGCGGGCGCTTCAGGTTATATTTTGAAGCAGATCGGTAGTGATGATCTGGTGAAAGCGCTTGAGGCGGTGGGACGTGGCGAAGCTCTGCTCGATCCGGCTGTGACCCAGCGGGTCTTCCAGGAAGTGCGCCGTGCCGTGAAAGAAGAGGAAGCCTCCGCCTTTGCGCATTTGAGTCAGCAGGAGAAGCATGTGTTGTTGCTGGTCTCGGAAGGCAAGACGAACCGCGAGATCGCCAAACAATTGTTTTTGGGTGAAGGCACCGTGCGGAATTATGTCTCGAGCATTCTCTCGAAACTGAATGTGAATAACCGCGCTGAAGCCGCTGCCTACGCAGTGGAACATAGCTTGCGAGAATATATAACCATGTAGTTCCTGAAAATGTACACCCTTTCCGGGCATAATATAATCACGGAGTTGCCAAATGGCAGCTCCGTTTTTTTTATTCAAGGAGTTGTATCGTGATTTCTACAAGTATTACAGATGAGGTCGTGACCTTGCGTCCGTTTCGATTGGAGGATGCCACGCAATTGCATGAAGCAGTGCGCGAATCGCTGACTGAACTCAAGCCGCGGATGAGTTGGGCGCATGATGAATATTCGCACGAGGAAGCGGATGGGTTTATCAAGATCACGCGCGCTCGTTGGGAGGAAAGAAGTCTCTATGCTTTTGCCATCACAGATGTACAAACTGGCGAGGTTTTGGGTGGAGTGAGTTTGAGTCATGTTCATCCGGTATATCATCTGTGCAATGTTGGCTACTGGGTGCGGACGTCACGTCACGGTGAGGGAATTGCTGGGCGCGCGGCGTTGCTGGCGGCACGATATGGATTTGAACACGGTGGCATCATCCGCGCGGAGGTGGTTGTTGCGGTCGGGAACGAGAAGAGCAGGCGCGTAGCAGAGAAGATCGGCGCACACTATGAAGGGATTCTGTTGAATCGCATGGTGATCGGTAAGGTGATTGCCGATGCGCACATGTATTCCATCATCCCGCGGGATTTTGGGCTGGAGGCGCGGTTATAAAATGGTTAACGGTGATATTTCCAATTCGTTGGCGATTGGTATTGAGATCGGTGGGACAAAGATTCAAGCGGGTGTTGGATCAGCAAGCGGAAAGCTATTGATGTCTCCAGTTCGAAAACAGGTCATTCAGGAGTCTGGAGCCGAAGGGATTCTTCGCGATATCGTAGTCATGGTGGCAGATGCATTGACTTCCACAAGACATAGCCTTTCTGATATTGATCGGATCGGCATTGGCTTTGGGGGAGTTTTAGATACGAATCAGGGCTTGATCTTGAAATCCTACCAAATCGCGGGCTGGGATAACTTCCCATTAAAGACTTGGGCAGAGAAACAATGGGAGAAACCAGTTGTCATTCAAAATGATGCCAGTACTGCGGGGCTTGCCGAAGCTTTGCATGGCAGCGGGCGTGGATACAGTCGCGTTTTCTATATGACCATCGGAAGCGGCATTGGCGGCGGCTGGATCGTGGATGGAAAAGTCGATAATGGACAGGGTATCGGCGCTGCAGAAATGGGACACACCTGGGTACCTGACCCAATAAGCGGAAGACCAGCTGAGCTTGAACAAATCGCCTCCGGCTGGGGCATCGGTCGCCGGGCACGCGCAGCGGCTGAGAACAAAAAGTCATTGATGACCGAAATGGCTGGGGCACGGGATGTCATCGATGCCAGGATTGTATATGCCGCTGTAGAGCAGGGTGATAAGGTTGCGAAACAAATTTTGGATGAAACCTGCCAAGCATTGGGCATCGCGATCAGCAATGTGATCGCACTTCTGCATCCGGAACGTGTGATCGTTGGCGGCGGTGTGTCGTTGATGGGTCCGCTTTTTTGGAATGCATTAAGAAGTGAAGTTACAGCGCGGTCAATGCCGTCATTTATTTCAAGTGTTGAAGTTGTCAGAGCGGAGTTGGGGGAAGATGTTGTGGTAATCGGCGCGTTATGTTTATAACCGCACTATATGTAAAGATATTGCTCCATGAACCCCCTAAGTCCCAAAATATTGACACAAAATTTTCTCGAACTCGGCGTCAAGCCGGGCGGAGTGTTGCTCGTCCATACTTCGTTCTCAAAGATTAAACCAATTGAAGGCGGACCTCTGGGCTTGATCTCAGCGTTACGATTCGCCCTGGGTTCTGATGGAACGCTCGTGATGCCCAGCATGAGTTACGATGACGATCATCCTTTTGATAAAACCAAAAGTCCATGCCCCGAAATGGGCATCGTAGCAGATACCTTCTGGAGATTGCCAGGCGTTCTGCGCAGTGACAACAATCATGCCTTCGCAGCGGTTGGACGGCAGGCTGAAAGGATCGTTGCGCCGCATCCCATTGATGTTCCGCATGGACTCGCTAGCCCTGTTGGCAGAGTCTATGAATTGGATGGGCAGGTCCTTTTGTTGGGCGTTGGACAGGATTTGAATACGACCATCCACCTATGTGAGAACCTGGCGGGGGTTCGATACCGGCGCGACAAGTACATCACTGTGCTCATGGATGGACAGCCGACTCGTTTTGACTACAGTGAGATTGATCATTGTTGCCAGAACTTTTCCCTGGTGGACGGCTGGCTCGATGAAAAACAAAACCAGCACCACGGAAAAATAGGGAATGGCGAGGTGCGCCTGATGAGTTCATGCGATATCGTAAACGTTGTGACCAGCCATCTGAAAAGGGACAAGACAATATTTCTGCATCCCCAGGGAGTTGATGAAGAATGTGACGATGCCTGGGCAAGCCTGGCACTTTGACATGGAAAAAAGGATGTTTCCAACAGCCTATCATAATTATCAAGTCTTGTTTATAGAACTCTAAGACAAATTTGTTGACAAAGTTTATCTGGTTATGCTAATATCTACCCACTCAAGTAGGGAGTAGCCACCCACGCCGTGGGTCGGTCAGTCGTCAAGACAGAGCAAAGCTCTCGGCTGATCGTACGTGTCACACACACAACTGGCGAGACTACCACGATAAGACCGTGGTGTCTCGTTTTTTATTTCCGAGCATTACGGTAATAAATAAAAGGAGTGTGTATGATGTTTGAAGGACAAATATGGTTGTGGATCGGCTTTAACCTGTTCGTGTTGGCAATGCTCGCGCTTGACCTGGGGGTCTTTCATCGTAAGTCTCATGCGATTTCAACCAAAGAGGCAATCACCTGGAGCGTGGTGTGGATATCGCTCTCGCTGGTATTCAACGCTATCATCTATTTCTCTTGGGATCGTATGATGCCGGGCAGTAGTTATACAAATAGCGAAGCTGCGCTGGCTTTCTTTACAGGCTATTTAATTGAGAAATCTCTGAGTGTTGACAATATCTTTGTCTTCATATTGATCTTCTCCTTTTTCGCGGTACCCGCCGCCTACCAGCACCGTGTGCTGTTTTGGGGTATTCTCGGTGCATTAATTATGCGCGGCATATTGATCGCGGTTGGCGCGGTATTGCTCGAGAAATTCCATTGGATCATCTATATCTTCGGCGCTTTTTTGATCTTCACCGGCATCCGTATGGCGCGTCATCAAGATGATGAAATGCATCCAGATCAAAATCCTGTGGTGAAATTTTTCAGAAGGTTCATGCCGGTTACAGAAAAATTCGAAGAGGATAAATTCTTCATCCGCCGCGCCGGGACATTAATGGCGACCCCGCTCTTCCTGGTGCTGTTGATCGTGGAAAGTACGGACCTGGTCTTCGCGGTCGATTCGATCCCCGCCATTTTTGCGGTGACTCGGGAACCCTTTATTGTGTACACCTCAAACGTCTTCGCCATTTTGGGTTTGCGCGCGCTTTACTTCCTGCTGGCGAATGTCATGGATAAATTCCAATACCTAAAGCTTGGTCTATCAGCCGTGTTAACTTTTATCGGCGTGAAGATGGTGATCGTGGATCTATATCACATCCCGGTCGGCATTTCGTTGATCGTGGTTGCCAGCATCCTCACGATATCGATTGTGGCTTCCCTGTGGAAGGCAAAAAATTCTCCTACAGAAGTAATTGCGGCAGATGCAGAATAACTGTTGATTGAATGATCTGAAAGAAAGGAGTGCGGATGTTTTGTCCGCACTCCTTTTGCGTTGACCTCCACAAACGGCTGGCAAAAACGATCGGGCAGGCGCTGGAAAGTGTTGCATAGTCTGGTGTATTTGCTATGCCGCTGAGCATATTGCATTACTTCTGGCTGGAACGCTTAAGGATTGGGTTCTTGTTTATGGAGCTTTCGTGGCATTTCTATTCGCAATACGCCGTCGTAGAGCTGGTAAACGTATTGCGAAAAGGCGTCAGCGTCCGAAAATGATTGCAAGCGAGAACAAAGATTCAGGTTGATCCATAAGATCAGGTTATCGCTTACGCGCTTGAAGATTCAGGGGGTAAGTTTCTTCTGTTTCGTTACGAACTCCTTACTTCCGCGGAATGATCCAGCTGATCAATGCCTGTGGGGCACGCTTTGAGAAGGTGGCGGAGTTATAATAGATTTAACTCCAAATGTTTAATTCATCAAAATCATTTCTATTAAGTTTGGCGGTTTTTATGCTGTTTATTCTTGCCTGTGCAACCGTTCAGATTAATGTCCAGGTAAACATTGGGTTAACGTCTACACCTACCCCAGATATTACCTATGATTTTCTGACGCAATCCGTACCTCTCCAAACTCCATCAGTAACGAATGTGCCCCTCACGGTTACTTTCACACCGACACTGGAGCCAATGCAGCGTCTCCAGCCAGGTCAATCAGTTCAGATTAGTGATCTCTTTATGCTTTCAGATACCACTGGTTGGGGTATGGAACCACAGGGACATATTTTACATACTATAGACGGCGGAAGAACATGGCAGGATGTTACTCCTCCTCAGAATTCTTATTACAGGCGTGAAGGATTCTTTGCAGACGACCCCAATTTTGCATGGGCTATATCTACAACAGATACAGAGATAAAGTCCTGGCATACCTCCACTGCTGGCGGATTTTGGGAAGCAGGAAAGCGAATAGATTTAAGAAATATTGATGCGGGAAGGTGCGGTATTTTGCAATTGAATAACCCATTTGTTCGTGAACTGTATTTTCTCGACTCTGTGAAAGGTTGGCTTGTAGTATCTACCAGCATTGACGCTATTAAGAGTGGACCTATAAAATCAACTGGGGGTTTTGTATCCATGTTGTTTGCAACCACCGATGCAGGTTCGAATTGGATACTAAAGAATCTGGGAACCAATGATTGCTCTACCAGCGATAGTCCTGAGGGTCTTAATAATGTTTTATTTTGGACACCCAATGAGGGATGGGGCGGTTTTTTTCAGGACAAATTCAGCTATTACCCGTACAATCAAGAACGATATGTGGGGGGATGGGATATTTATAAGACCCAAGATACAGGGCAAAGTTGGGAAAGTGTAAGATTGCCTGAGCCTCCTGGCTTTCTTGAAGAGGCGGCTAAAAAAGAAAATGCAAATGCCACTTGCGGCATTATGCAATTCACACCATTTTCAGATCAAGTTTTCGGTATGCAAATGCGGTGTTTTATTCCCAACACTGCATTCAATTATTATTACCTTACGTTCAACAATGGATTAGATTGGAATGTATGGAAGGCTACAGAAAGCGAAGAATTTGTTGTTAATGTTTATGTAGATAATAAAACTACAGGCTGGAGGTTTGTGGCTTCTGAGCTTGGAGATCTTTCCCAAATACAACAAACTATTGATCGCGGACTCACTTGGACAACAATAAAAAAAGTATCTTGGAATTATGCCAGATTTGATTTTGTTGATGAGCAGATTGGTTGGGCGATTGTGACTACTGGCTCGGATACATTGCTCCTCCGAACCACGAATGGGGGAAGAACTTGGAAGCCGTTAATCTCACTAGTGGGTCCATAGCTTCTAAGAATCCTCTTATATAATGGTTATTGCAAGGTCGCTTGACAAAAGGTAAAAAAAGGATCCTTCTCGGTAAAATTGCGAGTGATGAGCAAGCAAAAAAACCGCGGAGGATCTTAAAATGGAGTATAGCACGGTTGGGAAGAAT
>Ga0210377_10000126_pt1 | contig 69554 bp, 57 predicted proteins | sample PLM4_65_b1redo_FD_155480 | JGI IMG/M metagenome (GOLD analysis project Ga0210377, IMG submission 155480) | Groundwater sediment microbial communities from an aquifer in East River, Colorado, USA - PLM4_65_b1 redo | ecosystem: Environmental > Terrestrial > Soil > Riparian zone | place: USA: East...
AAAGTCCCGGTTCCTCCTTCATTGCCGGACGCGGTTTGGATTAATAAGCCGAAGCCGGTCCCTGTGAGCGTGGAAAAAGTACACTAAATTCGGTTGCGGGGTGTCCCAAAGTTATTGACAAATTCCGTTCGCGCTTTTCTTACGTGGATTATTGTGTTTATTTTTACTGCCCTTCTTATGTGACACGTAGACCTCACAACCTTCAGATGAGTTTTAAGCTAACGCGATCGTTACCTGCGCAACGGAAGAGAAGTAAATTACTGTGCTTTCTCGAATCTATCACACGTTCTACCGCGTCAAGTGCGTCTACTCGTTAGATACTGCTTGGTAAAAGACCGGTCAGTTGATAATAGGCAAAGCTCGAACGCTCGAGAATATCATCATATGTTAAGACCTCATCGACGTTGTATTGTTCCATAAGCAGCTCTATATAGGCTTTTTGATCGTGTAACCCCCCGAATGCCTTCTCTATGCTCCTGCTCATTATTATCATGCTCTTGCACTTCGACTGGATGCCTGGGTATTTGTCCTTAATAGTGTCATAGTGGGTCTTGATGAAATGCTTCCATTCAGCGATTTGAAAAATGGCCTGAGTAACCTCGGCCCTCGGCTGACCTTCCTTAGTAGCCATGCTCTTTGATGGCCTTTCGATCTCAACGAGTTTGTAGCTTCTGTCGGGGTAGGCTACTATGAAATCGGGCACCAGAAATTCCTTCCCGATTATGGACGTATGACCCAGGGGGTATTTCAACACTGGTTTGCTTTGACACACTCCATAAACGTCAAGTAGTATCGGATTGTCTTCCAAAATCCGATGAAAAACATCTTCTGTTGCTGAATCGTTGAAGAGGAGGTTTTCTCTCAGAAGCTTAATCGCTTTTTGTAACGTCACCAGGCGGTTTGTGTAGCTCTCAGCCCATTCATGCCCACCGCCGAAAGAAAGTGAGCCTCCTCGAGACCCTTCGGTCCCAGAAAGCGCGTGGGCAAAATCCCTCCTCAAATCTGACTTGACTCGGAGACTAATCGTCCGTCTGTCCCATGCGGAACGGTCAATTTGACCATGTATCTCCAAGTACTCGAAAAATCTCTTGTTGTTCAAGTCGGCAGGATAAACTCCGATTTTTCTAACTATATGAGGGTATCCAAGGTCGTTAGTGTTCTGCGGCAACTTAACATCCAAGATGGAGCCGAAAGCTCCAAAAGTAAGGATGTTCACTAGCTCGGCAAGGGTAATGTTGAGATCGTAAAAGTTCATAGAAACGTCTTCGACAAGATTCTCCGTCGAATGGCTTCCCATAATCCCGTCCATCCGGCCTTTCCATACCTTATTTGGCAGAGTCTTCTTGGCAACGATTCGGTAGATCCCAATATTCTTTCCAATGAGATCGTTTGCCTTAAGAATTTCGCCTACATAGTCAGGTGTAACCGTGGGTTCGTAATCAACTTTAAGGGCAGGCCCACCCGCTATGTACCACTTATAGCTCGGTTCAACTTCAATTTGGTTGACAATGATCCCTGTAGTCGAGAGATAAACATCAAATCTAGCGTTGCCCAAGTAGGGAGAGACTGCTACTCTGGGGTAACCGGGCCCCCGAGGCGGTGTTAATAGAAAATTCTCATATTCCTGCCTGTACCTGGTGACGTATTCGGCGAAATAGGTTTCCAGGTCGTCCAGTGTTATTTTATTCGTATTCATATGATGTTCCTAACCAGGTAACATGTAAAAAGGGGGACAACCCTCAGGTACAATTATGGTATACGAAACCAAATTCTGCCTGGAAGGAGGACCCCTTATGAACTACGTCGGAATAGATTACCACAAGAAGTACAGTGTTGTCACGGCAGTTGATGAAAAGGGCCATGTGATTCGCACCACTCGTTTAGACAATAGGTCTGAGCCATTTCAAGCATTCTTCAGCAGCCTGGATGGACCGAGCGAGGCTGTTCTTGAAGCAACTCGGACCTGGGGTGTACTTTACGACCTGCTTGAAGAAGTTGATGGCGTTGACTCCGTTACGCTGGCCCACTCGCTGAAAGTTCGTGCTATAGCTGAGGCCAAAATAAAAACAGACACCATAGACTCTCACACCTTAGCACAGCTTCTTCGAGTTGATCTGATCCCGGCAGCCTACATTCCAGGGAAGGAAACTCGTTCCTTCAAAGAAATGATACGGCAACGTGTTTTTCTGGTCAGAATGCGGACAAGGTTAAAGAATCGTATTCACGTTCTTTTGGATCGTCGCCATGTTCCACCGCCTCCAGTTACTGACGTGTTCAGAAAGGGAGGTACTGCGTATCTACGCAAGCTAAATCTCCCCGGAATCGATGGCGAAATTCTGAGAGAAAACCTTGCACTCCTGGAGTCGTTTGATTCACTGATCACAGAAGCAGAGCGCGAAATAAAACGCCTCATGGAGAATGATCCACGGGTAACTCTGCTCAGATCCATTCCCGGCCTTGGGCCGATTCTGGCTGTTGTTGTGGCTCTGGAAATTGATGATATCGCCCGCTTTAACGGTGCTCCGAAACTCGCAGCTTATGCCGGCCTTGTTCCTTCGACCTACGCATCTGGTGGCAAGGTATTCCATGGCCATCTTCTGCATATGAGCAACAAATGGCTTCGATGGGCTTTTGTGGAAGCAGCGTGGGTTGCTATGCGAACTTCTCCTTATTGCAGATCCTATTTTGAAAGCAGGAAAAGACATAAGGGACCCCATGTTGCTATCATTGCCCTGGCACGACGTTTAAGTGAAATCGTTTGGCATGTTTTGAATGAAAAAAGAGCGTATGAAGAACGCCCGGTCAAAATCTATAAGAGAACGCCAAGCAAAGAGACTTCCCCCGCTGCTCTCACAATAACTTAGCCTTCGGGGCTCTTTAACCAGGATAGAGAGCGGGAGATCAAATAGTTATAATGTGTGGCTTTTGGCCACGGAGAAAAGGCTGATCCAAATCTTTACCTGGAGCGGCGATCTTTGGAGACGACTATTGCCAAAAAAAAGCTTGCCCCCTTTTTACAGAAAAGTTATTGATGGGACGGAAACCGCCCCGCCATTTCCGAAAAACCGGTAATGATGGGGTGGAGTTTGCGCCTTTTCGTTTAATAGTGCTCTCTTTTGTTGACACCGGAACCCGCCCCGCCAAATACGGATTTCCGGAATTGGCGGGGCGGAAATTTTATTGCTATAGTGCCTTTGACGGTAGTTGACTGTAGCATAAACCGTCAAGTGCGGCAAGACAAAACAGGGAACAGCTTAGGGCGGAGGTCACGAGGTGCAACCCATTCCAGAAAACATATTAGTTCAATTCGACGCAATTCTGAAACAACGAAATATACCCGCAGACGCTCACAATGACTACCGGAAATGGCTGCGATATTTCCTGGACTTTCGTGCAAAACAGTCACTTCCCGGTTCCCGGTCCGATCAGGTGAGGCTATTCGCCGAAAAGTTGCGGTCAAAGAATCAGACAACGAAGCAGCAGGCGCAGGCGGCTGATGCTGTTTCGCTTTTCTTTGCCTTACAGAGGGGGGATAAATCCATTTTTTCAATAGCCGCCAAGGATATGGCGAAAGCTAGCGCACCTTTGCCGCAAAGCGCTTCGCAAGAAATTGTGCGGGTAGCGACGAACGCAAACAACATGGTTTGCGAAACGCCGGCGTCGTCTTCGCCCTGCCCACCTCGTCTTAGAGGCGGCAAACATTTTGATGAATGGCGCTGCCTGAGAAAAACCGAATCTCCGGCCTGGGACCAAGTCATTGCGGATCTTTCTGCGGAAATCAAGATACGGCACTATTCGCGAAATACGCTGAAGGCGTATGCGGACTGGAGCCGCAAGTTTCAAAGCTACCTGAAAAACAAACCGCCGGAGGCGTTGTCTCCGGCGGAGGTGAAGGCGTACCTTACCTCTCTGGCGGTGGACTGCAAGGTGTCCTCAAGTCACCAGAACCAGGCTTTCAACGCCCTGTTGTTTCTGTACCGGCACGTTCTGAAAAAGGATTTTGGAATTCACAAAGACATCCCCCGCGCGAAGACATCGAATTATATCCCCATGGTCCTTTCACGCTAGGAGATTGATGCAGTCCTGGCCCTTATAAGCTCATCGCCCAGCTCCAATATGGTTGCGGACTTCGCATGAATGAAAGCGTTACGCTGCGCGCAAAGGATTTTAACTTTGACGCCGGGATTCTCACGGTTCGAGGCAAGGGCAATAAAAGCCGCACTGTGCCCATTCCTCAAAAGATCACGCCGGAACTGCAGACCCAAATGGAAACCGTGAAAAAACTTCATGACGAAGACCAGGCTGCGGGGTTCGCCGGGGTGTTTCTCGACGATCAGCTTGAGAAGAAGTATCCAAGGGCCGCGAAGGAGCATGTCTGGCAATGGTTTATTCCGCAGGCCATTGACGTTCGTTGCGGAAACGAAAGAGCGGCGGCGATATCATATTCATAACACACATGTTCAGGATGCGCTGTATGAAGCAGTCAGGAAAGCCAAACTCACGAAACGCGTTACCGCGCACACCTTTCGCCACTGTTACGCCACACACCTGTTACAGGCTGGTTACGACCTCCGCACGATCCAGACGCTCCTTGGCCACGCGGATATCAGGACGACGATGATCTATCTACACTGCATCCCGGGCAAACCAGAAAAAGAGGTGAAGAGCCCGCTGGATTTTTAGTTTCCCCGAACAGACCGTTTCTGTGATCGTAGGAGGGGCGGGTAGATATGTATGCTATAATAGCAACCGATGCGACTATTCATACAGGAGGAGTGCAGAATGAGACAGAGATACGTGGTTGCCGTACTCATAACAGTATTGATGTTGTCCGGATGCGTTATGAAGTCGGACTATATGGCAAGGCTTGCTGATATCGAAGAGCTGAAAAAAACGGGGGAGGGCCTGGAGAAGGGGCTGGCGGAGCAGCAGCAGAAGAACGATGAGCTGACGAAGCAAAAAGAAGAGCTGGAAAAACAGAAGGCGGAGCTTGAGAAACAGAAGGCGGCGCTGCAGCAGGAGAACGCCAACATCAAGAGCACGCTCGAAACGAAGCGCGACCAGCTTTCGCGGGAAGTGGTGGACTTGAAAAACAAACACAGCGAAAACAGCGCGCGGATCAAGACGCTGGAGGAAGAACTCCTTGTCAGGAACACCCAGATAGCGCTGGTGTCCCAGGAAAAGGAGGCGGCCATCGCGGAAAAGGAACGGGCCATCGCCGGGGTCAAGAGCACCTACGACAGCCTTGTGTCGGAGCTGAAGCAGGAGATAAAGCAGGGCGAGGTCCAGATCACGCAGCTGAAGGACAAGCTGACCGTGAACATGGTCGAGAAGATCCTGTTCGACTCGGGCAGCGCGGTGATCAAAAAGAACGGCACCAGGGTCCTGGACCGCGTGGCGGAGATCCTGAAGGGTTTGAGCGGTCAGCAGATCAAGGTGGAAGGGCATACGGACAACGTGCCCATCGGGCCGGGTCTGGCTGAAAAGTTCCCCACCAACTGGGAGCTGTCCACGGCCCGGGCAACGACGGTTGTGCGCTATCTGCAGGGGCGGGGCGTGAGCCCCACGGTCCTGAGCGCGGAAGGGTATGCCGACTACCGGCCCGTATCGCCGAACGACACCGATGAAGGCAAAGCGAAGAACCGGCGGATCGAGATCGTGCTGATACCGTTGGACGCGGCAAAGTAAACGGTTGATCCTCGATCTTTATAAAAACTAAACCAGAAGCGCCGGAGGATGTTCTCTCCGGCGTTTTTTGTTCGGGTTGTTGAACACGGGGAAACGTATTTGGATTTGGAAATATCGGATCAATTTCTGATGAATCGTCCTTGAACCGCATTCAAATTGGGGAATGAAAATTGATTTATTTGGTTCCTGCCCACCACCCTCCCCAACCCCTCCCATCGAGGGAGGGCTACGACGCTCCCTTGGGCGCGATGATAAAGGTGAGGGGCTTTATCGGAGAAATGCCGGCGGGAATGGGGGGGGGAGTCTTCCCGCCGGCATAGTGAAACCATGTGGTCAAGAGGTCCCGTGGAGCTACACCCCGCCTTTTTCGATGCTCACCTTTCTTGTTTCCTTCTGCCAGGTGAAGGCGCCGCTTTCCTTGCTGCCGAAGGGCAAGTAGATCAACTCCACCTCCACGGTCATGTCGTGATCCAGGATGGCTCTGATCATCTTGCCGTCCTTTTTCACGTCCTCCACCGGGAAGGGGATCTCGAAGCTCTCATGCACAGGACGATCGGGCGGCAGCCCGTTGTCACGGATGATGCCGCTCTTTTCATAGGGGCCGCGGCCCATTTTGTCTCCGCGGCCGAGCTGCTGGGGTATGGGCATGTACACTCTTTCCTGCTTGAACACTTCTTTGCCTTTACTGTTTTTAGCGGTCACTTCCAGGACCAGCCGGTTGGGGGTTGGTCAGCCGTCCGGGATGGAGTGGCCGGACCGGTTGATCATCTCGACCCGCACCAGGGCCTGCGGCACCATCTTCGTGCCGTCCCGCCACTGATACCCCAGCGTCTCGACCTTGAAGTCCACGGCCGCTTTGCTCATGACCGGGTTCTGATAGCTCTGCATGTTATGGCCGAGCTTGCTCTTTTTCATGTGGCATTCCTGGCAGCTTTCCTGCCCGCCCTCGGCGCGGTAAGCCCAGAGATAGCTTCCGTAAAGCGTTCCGCACTGGGACGGGTTCTCGAGCTCAAAGTTCGGGCCGAGCCCGTGGCACTGGCCGCAGAGGATGGACTCGTCCATGATGGGGCTCTTCTTCATCTTCGGGTGGCCGGAATCAGCATGGACGCCGTCCTTCGAGCCGTAGACCGTGTCCCGTTCGGGGAATCCGTCGACCCACTTATGGGTGATGGCATTCCGCTGGTGGCAGATGAGACAGTTGATGCTCACGGACGAGAGCTTGGCGCTTGCCTGCTCCCGCGCTTCCTCGCTTGCCTGCGGGTCGGCAATGATGTAGCAGTATTTTACGATCTCCCTGGCGACATCGTCCGTCGCGTCGGCCAGCTGCGGAAGATGGCACTTGGCGCAGATCATGAGGTGCCTGACCTGGACATCTTCGGGTTTCTTTACGCCTGAGTATTGCCAGCTCATGAGTCCCACGGCAACCGTGGTCTTGATGGTCGCCGCGGTCCTGCCGGTCCCAACGATAGAGCGGGAGTGGATCGACTGTGTCCATTCGTTGTAGACGTCTTCGTGGCATTGTTTGCATCCGATCGAGTCGTACATCTTGGCGAGTTCATCGATGGTCTTCGCTTTCTTCATTTCCTTTGCATATGCATTGCTTTGTGCATACGCAATGAGCAGAACGAAGATCGAGAATACTGCCATGGTCCTCAACTTCTTCATGCAGAAGTCTCCTTTCCCGGGGTTTTTGTGGAGCTGTTCGGTGAAGGTGTCTCTGATGTCGGCGTGGAGAATATAAAATTATAATAGTAATATAGATTAATAGTTACGATTTGGCAAGCCAGGCATATTATTTATGTAAGCCGCTGATATTATGCTGTTTATCGTACTGTGAGGGGGAGGTTTGTCAGTAATATCGTAGAACAGAAACAAAAAAAACCGTCAAGATCAATTCTTGACGGTTCAGGTATCTGCTTTGGAAAAAACGGGTTTTGTTCTGCGTGGTTACTCCGCGTTTATGCGCGCCCGGTCTTTAAAGGACGTCTTTTATTTTTCAGTCTGAACTGCATGGTGAGATTGTGCAGGGCAGCGGAGGCCTGGACCGCAGCGCTCCGGTATGATGGATGCATTGAAGAAATGGCAGGTGAGACAGCTGTTGACGGGACGGGGATGGACTTGCGGGCAATCTCTTTCATGGCGTGACCTCCAGAAAAGTTTGATAGGACCAGGTGAAATGCAACTGCCGCGAAGATGAAGTCCAAGATTAGTGCTTCCTCCATAAATTGTCAATAGAAAAATGTCGTTCTGATAGTTTAGTAGTAGGTTAACCATGCATATACCTATCTCGTTAGCGCACGCTTTTTTTTGGACGGCGCCAACATGATGAGGACAGGAGAGGATCCTTGCGGGCAGAACATCGGCGGCAAGTGCGTGTAGTCGCTTCTGAAAGCATTGTACTTGACTAGTTTCACGATATCGGCAATAATGTCGGCTAATTCTGTCGACGGGAGGCGTTCTTCTCTGCAGGGGCAGGTTGAGTTTTAACGGCAGTGGGGCCTTTTGGTGAGCGTTATGAAAAAAGAAAGCGATGCGTGAACGATGGTTAAAAAACAGAAGGGTATCAAAAAAAATAGCAGTAACACTGCCGCCATGCCGGGGAAAGCGATGGAGCTTGAGACGCCTCCAGGGATCTTTTCCCTGCTCCTGATCTCGGCTATTCTTATCAGCCTGGTGACCGCGTCGTTTGCCAGAAACAATGTGTACCGGTCAACGCTCTCTTTGTGGAAGAACATTACCGAGACCTCTCCCAACAAAAGACGGGCACACGAAAACTATGGACAAGCGCTTTCCACGGCCGGGCGCCTGCAGGAGGCCCTGGAGCAGTTCAATACGGTCCTGGCGCTCAAGGACGACGGCAGTGTTCCGCTGCGCGATCTTTACCGTGAGATCGGGGTGGTGCATTTCAGGCTGGGATCGCTTGATGCGGCCGTGGATGCCTGGCAAAAAGGTCTGCACTACGCCGACGGCGATGCCGGGCTCCTGAACAATCTATCGGTTGCCTATATGCAGCAGGAGCGCTACGATGAGGCCGTGGCAAGCGCCCAGGCGGCTTTAAAGGCCAATCCAAGGATGCCTCAGTTGCTGAACACCCTGGGGCAGGTCAGTATGATAAAAAAAGAGTATGAGAAAGCCGCAAATTATTTTCTTGAGGCCATCATCTCGGATCCGGACACGCCGACGTACTACTCCAACGCGGCCATGGCTCTTGCCCAGACAGGCAAGTATGACCTGGCATATAAGAACATGAGCATGTACGCAGCCAGAATTCCCGATCCGCGGCAGAAGCAGAATGCACAAGGCTTCATGGACCAGATGAAAAAACTGTCGGCGCGTAGCGCAAAAAGCAAGTAGTTGCCGGAGCGTGGTTCAGCGGTGCCGCGAGATGACAATGCATGATCGATCAGGGGCCTTCGGGCCCCTTTTTTATTTGCGGTCCGGTGGAGGGAGAAAGAGGGAAAACAGGATAAGGCTATATATCAGTGCAGCGCTTCAACACGAGGGCGGCATTGATCCCGCCGAAGCCGAGGGAATTGGAAAGAGCGGCGTTGACCGTCTTCTTTCGGGCTGTGTTCGGCACAAAGTCCAGGTCGCAATCAAGGTCCGGGTGCTCAAGATTGATGGTAGGAGGAATGACGCTGTTTTGCATAGTGAGGCAGGTGATCGCAGCCTCGACTGCTCCTGCTGCCCCGAGCATATGGCCCAGCATGGATTTCGACGAGCTCACGGCAAGCTGACCCACCTGTTTGCCAAAGGCCCTTTTGATGGCGAGCGTTTCGATGCGGTCGTTGGGAATCGTGGAGGTGCCGTGGGCATTGACATAGTCGATGTCCTGAGGCTCCATGCCCGCATCGGCGATGGCTAGCTGCATGGCCCGGGCAGGTCCCGATCCGTCCGGAGCAGGCCGCGTATAATGGTACGCATCGGACGTCAGGCCGTATCCAGCGAGCTCCGCATAGATCCGCACCCCGCGCCGTAACGCATGTTCCCGTTCCTCAAGCACCAGTACGCCTGCACCTTCGGCAAGCACGAAGCCGTCGCGGTCCCGGTCAAAGGGTCTGCTGGCCTTCGTTGGATCGCTGTTGCGTTCTGACAGCGCCCGGGCCTGGCAGAAACCGGCCAGGATGAGCGGTGTCAGCGCTGCTTCGGCGCCGCCGGCCAGCATGACGTCCGCATCGCCCCGTTGAATGATCTTCATGGCCTCGCCAAGAGAGTGCGTGCCCGTGGCGCAGGCGGTCGAAACATCGAGACAGGGTCCTTGCACCCCGAGCTTCATGGCGACGTAGCCCGAAGCCATGTTCACCAGCGACATGGGCGTGTAAAAAGGGGACACCGCTTTCGGGCCCCGGGAAAGAAAGAGCGCCATGTTCTTTTCAGACGTGGTAACTCCGCCGCGTCCCGAACCGATCAGCACTCCGGTGCGGAGCGCACGGGAAGGGTCCAGGGAAAGTCCCGCATCTTCCTGCGCCATCAATGCAGCAGCCAAAGCGTACTGGATGACCGGGTCGGTCTTCCGGGCCTCCTTCGGGCCGAGATAGGCGCCCGGGTCGAATCCTTTCACTTCTCCGGCGATGCGACAGGGGAAAGCCGAGGCTTCGAACCTGGTTATCAAGCCGATGCCTGACGTCGCCTTGATTAGCGCGTCCCAGGTCGTCCTCATATCGTTCCCGAGGGGCGTTACTGCGCCCAATCCGGTAATAACCACGCGTATGCTCATGGCGCGCAGTATACGGTTTTTGCAAGCTTTTGTCAAAATACCTTCGGTCTGCCGCAACTGCGGCTGCTCCCTGTTTTCTCTGACAGCCCTTCATTTACTTGTTCATTCTTTTGTTGCCTGCTCCTTTGCGTTTGACTTCAAGTCTAATTATGTTATAGTTAACCAGTGATTTGCATGAAATCTCTATGGAAGGGAGTTTGAGATGACCAAAAAAGACCTGACCGCATTGACGGTGACCGGACTCAAAGCCCTCGCCAAAAAGAAGAAAATCGCTTTGACCGCGGGCGCTAAAAAGGCGGATCTGATCGCGGCGCTTCTCAAAGCGCCAGCGGCAGAAAAAAGTGTGAAAGCTGCGGGGTCCACTCGCCTGAAAAAGGCTCCGACAAAAAAGCAGAGCGCAAAAAAGACACCTGCCAAAAAATCAACAGCGAAAAAAACGGTCTCTTCGAAAAAGAACGCTTCTCCTAAAAAAACTGCAGCAGCGAAGACTGCGATGAAGAAAACCGTAATAAAAAAAGCAGCAATGAAGAAGACCTCAGCAAAAAAGTCGGCAAAAAAGTCCGCACCGATCAAAACATCACGCCGGACCTGGGTAATCCCGAAACATGTTAAGGAAATGCAGTCCCAGGAGAAGGTTGCCGACGCAAAATATTATACCGGTCCTGAGGCCGACCACGCTGCGCTGCATTCCTCGGACAAACTTCCGGCAGGATATGGTGAAGACCGTATCACGCTCATGGCGCGCGACCCTTCATTGACCTATGCCTACTGGGAGGCGACGCCGGAGCGGCTCGTAAAGGAACGGTCCTGGTTCGGCATGGAAGCCGCCCTGGTCGTCCGGATTTACGATATCACCGGTACGCAGTTCGACGGACGGAACGCGGTGGGCTACTTTGATCAGGATGTTTCCGAACCTGTCGGCAGCTGGTATTTCGAGACCGGGAGGCCGGGTCATTCGTTCTGTGCCGACCTGGGGATGCGTTCGCCTGAAGGACGGTTCCTGACGCTGGCGCGCTCCAATTACATCACCATGCCGCGCGACGGAGTGTCCGATGTCATTGACGAGGAATGGATGCTTGCTGACGAGGAATTCTGGCGGCTCTACGGTTTCCCCGATGGGATCTCATCACCCCAGGTGCAGGAGCTCTGGCGGCGCAGGCATCAGCAGGAGATCTCATCGCCCGGGCTGTTCTCGCGTGCAAAGGGGAAAAGCAAGTAATATGCGCCGGTATTGGTTCAACAACGCTTTTTCAGGGTAGGGAACATACCAAAAAGTCCATCCGGTAAAAAGGATGGGCTTTTTTTATGGGGACGGAAGGCGAGTATATGAGGGCTGCGGACAAGGCCTCATCAGAGGCCCACGCCGGGAACAGAACGGGACAGGAAAAGGGCTATCTGGCGCTGGTGCTGCATGGCCATCTGCCTTTCGTGCGACATCCCGAGCATGAGCAGTTCCTTGAAGAGGACTGGCTCTTCGAGGCGATCACCGAGACCTATATCCCGCTGCTGCGCGTCTTCGATGGGCTGGTCAGGGACCACGTTGATTTCCGCCTCTGCATGAGCCTGACGCCGCCCTTGGTCTCCATGCTCAAAGACCCGCTGCTGCAGGACCGCTATGTGCGGCATATCAGTAAACTGATCACCCTGTCCGAACAGGAACTGCAGCGGACAGCGGGGCAGCCGGTCTTTCATGATCTCGCCTCAATGTACCGGGGAATGTTCCACGAGACGCGAGAGCATTTCATCGCGACCTACAACGGCGATCTGGTGAACGCCTTTAAGAAATACCTGGACCTGGGGAAACTCGAGATCATCACCTGCGCGGCAACGCACGCCTTTCTGCCGCTCATGCCGAATCAGCGGGCGGTGCGGGCGCAGATCATGACGGCCGTTGAGTTCCATGCCCGGCACTTCGGCAGGGAACCCCGCGGTATCTGGCTTCCTGAATGCGGGTACTATGAGGGGCTCGACGCGGTCCTGGACGAAGCAGGCATCCGGTACTTCTTCACCGACTCCCATGGCATCTTCCACGCCACTCCCCGTCCCCGTTACGGCGTATATGCGCCGATCTCTTGCCCTTCAGGCGTGGCTGCCTTCGGCAGAGACCTTGAATCTTCCAAGCAGGTTTGGAGCTCCATCGAGGGATACCCGGGGGACTACGATTACCGGGACTTCTATCGCGATGCGGGCTTCGACCTGGACTACGACCGGGTCCGTCCTTTTCTCCATCCCGATGGAGCGCGGGTGAGCCTCGGCATCAAATACCACCGGATCACGGGTCCCACGGACGAGAAAGCGCCCTACGTCCGGTCCCGGGCTCTCGCGAAGGCAGCCGAACATGCCGACAACTTTCTCCAAAGCCGCAAGGAGCAAGTCCAGTGGCTGGCAGGGCTTTTTGACGACCGCAAGCCGCTCATGGTGGCGCCTTATGACGCCGAGCTCTTTGGACACTGGTGGTTCGAAGGGCCGGAGTGGATCGACGCGCTGCTCCGGAAGATCGCCCAGGACCCGGCGTCTCCCGGCTTGATCACGCCGACCGGGTATCTGCAGGAATTTCCCCGCTGCCAGGTGGCGACGCCGTCACCCTCGAGCTGGGGGCAGGAAGGGTATGCGTCGGTCTGGCTCGACCGCTCCAACGACTGGATCTACCGGCATCTGCATATGGCTGCCGATCGGATGGTCGAACTTGCGCAGACCTACCCCGATGCCGACGGCCTGCTGGGACGGGCGCTCAAACAGGCGGCCCGGGAGCTGATGCTCGCCCAGAGCTCTGATTGGGCGTTCATCATGAAGACCGGCAGCCATGCCGAGTACGCGGTCAAGCGGACCAACGATCACCTGCTCAGGTTCACCCGGTTGTATAACGATATCCGGGCGAATACTGTTGACGAAGGCTGGCTCGGCACTATAGAATACGCCGACAATATCTTCCCGGACATCAATTACCGCCACTATGCTTAAATCATCTGTTATCAAAGAACTGAAGAACATCGTCGGGGCCGGTCACCTGTACACGGTTGCCGAGGAACTGGTCGCTTATTCCTACGATGCGACACGCAGAGAGGTGTTGCCCTGGGCAGTTGCGCGTCCGGCCTCAACGGAGGAGGTCGCCGCTATCGTGCTGCTGGCCAATCGCGAAGGCTTCCCGGTGGTGCCGCGCGGTGCCGGCACAGGCATGTCCGGCGGGTCCGTGCCAATACAGGGCGGTGTTGTCCTGTCCCTGGAGCGCATGGACCGCATCTTCGAGATCAATGAAGAAGACCTTATCGCCGTGGTCGAGCCCGGCGTCATCACCGGCGAGCTGCAGCGCGTCGTCGAAGCGCGCGGGCTGTTCTATCCGCCTGATCCCGCCAGCCATGCGGTCTGCACCATCGGCGGGAACGTGGCGGAGTGCGCCGGGGGCTTACGGGCAGTCAAGTACGGGGTGACCAAGGATTACGTGCTGGGGCTCGAAGTGGTGCTTCCCACGGGCGAGATCATCAAGACCGGCGCGCGCACGGCCAAAAGCGTGGCGGGTTATGACCTGACGAAGCTCATCGTCGGCTCCGAAGGCACGCTCGGCATTGCAACGAAGATCATCCTGAAGCTGCTCCCGCTGCCGGAGAGCGTGCTGACACTGTCGGCGTTCTTTCCTGATATCGATTCCGCGGCGCGGGCCGCAAGCGCCATTATCCGCGAGCGGGTCCTGCCGCGGGCGCTGGAGCTGGTGGACCGCGCATCCCTCCGCGCTGCAGAGCAGTATCTCAAAGAAGACCTGTCCGGCGGGGCCGCAGCCCTGCTGCTCATCGAGGTCGACGGCACCGTTGAATCGGCCGCGCGCGAGATGGAACGCGTGAAAAGCGTCGTCGCCCGCTGCAATGCCACGCGGATGGAGCAGGCGCGTGATGACATTGACCGCGAACGGCTCTGGAAGCTGCGGCGCTCCATCTCTCCGGCGCTTTACACCATCAAGCCGCGAAAGCTGAACGAGGACATCGTCGTGCCCCGCAGCAGGATCCCCGACATCCTGCGCGAGATCGAAGCCATCGCAGCCCGGCACAGCCTCCTGATCGCAAACTTCGGCCACGCCGGCGACGGGAACATCCATACCAACATCATGATCGATGACGCGGACCTGCCGAAGGCCGAGATCGCGGTAAAGGAGATCTTTGCCGCAACGCTGCGCATGGATGGCAGCATCTCCGGCGAGCACGGCATCGGGCTGTCGAAAGCGGCCTATCTGCCGATGGAGCTTTCCCCGGCGGCGCTTGCCGCCATGAAGAAGATCAAGCAGGCGCTGGACCCGAAGAACATCCTGAACCCGGGGAAGATATTTTTGGAGGACCGGAAGTGAGTTTAGGTATGGAGTTCAGCACGAGAGGAACGATGGATGCTTAACAATTTGATATTGAGAAAAGCACAAGAGTGGATTAGCTCGGACATGTGTACCGTTAAACCACTTTTCGAACATATAAATCGTAACGGCAATTTACGCGAAGCGCAAATTCAGGCGTTACTTGTGTACTTATTCTTGAAAATTGAAGGCGGGAACAAATCACTATCAACCCTTTTTAGTGAAAATTTCTTCGGGCAGGATGAAGCTTTATCAAATTTGAATATTAATCAGAATGTGCGAAATGTCTTAGAAAGCAACCATGCCGCAAAAGCATTATTTGACCTTTCGCGCGCTCCGATAAAAAGCTATGGAAATGGAAAAAACACACAGACAACATTTTTCCCCGACTTGGAACAATATATAATTAAGAACCCTGACAAAATTGATTACGAGGCTGTAAGCAAGAGACTTTTTTATGGGGTGGAATATCCTGATTATCTTTTTAGTTTGCCTATGGGGGCTGGAAAAACCTTTCTCATGGCGGCATTCATTTATCTTGATCTTTACTTTGCCCTGAACGAGCCGGATAATCCCAGGTTTGCGCATAACTTTCTTATTCTTGCGCCTTCAGGTTTGAAAAGTTCGATTATTCCAAGTCTTAAAACGATTGAACGCTTTGATCCTACATGGATTCTGCCGGAGCCCGCGGCAAGTAATATCAAACGGATAATTAAACTCGAGATATTAGACCAACCGAAATCAGCAAAGAAAAGTAACAAAGCCAGAAATCCGAACGCTCAGAAAATATCCGGTTACCAGCCTTTTGATACGCTGATGGGGCTTGTCCTGGTGGTGAATGCCGAAAAAGTTATTTTGGACAGGCTTGAATTATCCGCCCAATTTGAATTGATTGAAAAAACGGCAGACGAGAAGGACCGGCTTGCCAATGAACTCAGAAACATCATTAGCAAAATCCCCAATTTGCAGATACATATTGACGAAGTCCATCATGCCGCCACCGACGATATTAAATTGCGCCAGGTAGTCAACAAGTGGAGTGAAAACGGTTCAATCAATTCTGTGCTTGGGTTTTCCGGCACGCCCTATCTTGGCTCTGGTGAAACCATAAAAATATCCGATGAGATACAGCTTAAATTCACACAGATAACAAATACTGTTTTTTATTATCCTTTAACAACCGCGGTAAAAAAATTCTTAAAGAAACCGCGCGTAGAGCAGACTTCCGGGCTAACCTCAATCCAAATAATAAACAAAGGGGTAAAAGATTTTCTTAAAACCTTTGGCAGTACTGTTTACCGCAACGGAAGCATGGCAAAACTGGCTGTCTATTGCGGTACTATTGAGAGGCTCGAAGAAGAAATATATCCGTATCTTATTGGAACAATGAAAATAAAGCCCGAAGAAATATTGAAATATCATAAAGGGAACAAAAAATATAAAACCACGAAAGAAGCGGAAACTGATTTTAATTCTCTCGATACACCAGTGTCCAGGAAAAAAATTATCCTGCTCGTTCAAATAGGCAAAGAGGGCTGGGACTGCCGAAGCCTTACCGGAGTTATTCTTTCACAAAAAGGCGATTGTCCGACAAATATGGTTTTGCAGACCTCTTGCCGTTGTCTCAGGCAGGTTGACAAAGGCGCAAACGAAACAGCGGTTATCTGGCTCAACGAAGAAAATGCCAGGTCCTTGGATAAACAACTGAAAGAAGAACAGCACACCAGTATTCAGGAACTTTCATCTTTGGGGAAAGACAGCGATCTCGTAAAGATTGAACGCTTTTCCCGCATGGATTACCTAAAATTGCCAAAGATAGATTTTTACCAGCTCAATGTCGAGTATGAAACAGTAGTTACTGACCAGGAAGCTCAACCGGAAAAGACAATTCCTCAAATCAATACTAAAAATCACTTTGATACCGCGGTTATTGTGGAACGGGGGCTTTCAAAGGACGACCTGACTAAAAAGGACCTGCTTGATACAATCGAAGGGGAGAGCGCGGACTTTGACCGCTGGATTTTCGGCATTGCCCGTGGCAGCATGGGAAGTCTCAGGTCAAACAATTTATACCAATACGAAAAGCCTCTTTCAACTATTTTTAAAGCGATTACTTATGAAAAAGCGGATTATCGCGTATTTAATAGCCTGTTCAGACATGATGAAATAGAAGCTCGCGTCCGGCTTGCTTTTCATAAGCATCGTGAACTTAAGGTAAGGTCTGAGATTATTCCTAAAAGCGCCAGTCTGCTCGTGATAGAAAAACTGATTCCTGTTGAAGATCACGATAAACTGTATCCTTCCGCAAATGATACGAAGGAAATTCTGCAAGCTGATAAAACGGGAAAAGATATTTCAGTTTTGCAGAAAGAAGTTGAAGCAGCTCAAAGAAAAATGAAAGAATTTATCGCTTCACAGCCTAACCCTGACCTTTTTACGATGACAGGCCTTGATGTGGGGACAACGAAGACATTCTCAAAAGCCGTGGTCAGCAAGGACAAAACTTTCCATTATTTGCCCTACAATTTTATTCAAAGCGATTTTGAACTGAAATTTTTACAGGAAGTTATAAACCTTGCGCCATTTATGGATAATGGACTTGAAGTTTACTATAATGGTGAAAAGCACATGACCGAATTTCGCATTGTGTGCTATGAAAAGAAAAATGACCGTTGGCGCAGAGTCGGTTTGTACACGCCGGACTTTCTGGTGATCAGTCGCAAGGACAGCGGTATCCATAAAATCCTCATCGTGGAGACCAAGGGAAGCGGTTTTGCCGATCAGCCTGGGTTCAAAGCCCGCCGAAATTTTATGGAATCCGAGTTCCTCAAAATAAACAATGAAAAGTTCGGCTACAATCGGTTCGACTATCTATATTTGCCGGACAGCGCCACGATGAATGATAACCTGCTTTTATTCAAATCAAAGATAGGCGCGTTTTTTAAGGAGAGCTAGTTTATGCCAGTTAAATATATCCCCTACTATCCGAATACCGTTCAAGGTCAGGCAATTCTTGACAACATCACCCGTACGAGAAGAGTATTGCGCTATCGGGATAACGATAAAGTATATGAACGCATTCAGCGCGGTATGCCGTATTATGAACTGGAAAAGATTGAGTCTGTAGTGGCAGGTTTGCAACCTACCCAAAAGAATGAAAGTATGCTCATCCGCGGCGAGTGTATTTCCGCTTGTGCTTATCTGAAAGATAAAGGCATTAAAGTTGACCTTGTGTGTATTGACCCGCCGTTTGCCAGCGGAGCGGATTATGCGAAAAAAGTCTATTTGCGTAAGAATCCGAAAATCGCTGAGGCTATTGCAAAAGCAGAAGAAGAGCTGGGCTTGGAAGAACTTCGTGCGTTTGAAGAAAAAATGTATGGCGATGTTTGGAGTAAAGAGGACTATCTCAATTGGATGTATGAAAATTTGATTGCGATTAAAAACGTGATGAGCGAAACGGCGAGTATTTATGTTCATTTAGATTGGCATATTGGGCATTATGTTAAAGTGCTTATGGATGAAGTGTTTGGTGAAGATAATTATTTAAACGAAATTATTTGGCAGAAAATCAGGGTCGTAAAAGCTCAAAGTAACTCTTTTGGCAATGTACACGACTCTATTTTTCTTTACAAAAAAACGAACGATCTTGAATTTAAAACAGTCTTTAAGGAACAGTCTAACGTATACGAAGATAAATTTGATAAAATTGAGGAGGGGTCAAATCGTAAATATCAACTTGTAAGTTTAGTTCAACGAGGACAAGGGCCTGCGCGTTGGTTTAAAGATAGATTGCTTGAACCTGGGCCAAATCGGCATTGGATCTGGTCACAAGAGCGAATCAATGAAGCCCTTGAGTTGGGTTTGATAGAGTTTACCGATACAGGTAATCCAAGGAAAAAACAATATTTGGACAAGAATGACGGCAAAATAGTTGATGATCTTTGGAATGATATTTTTCCGGTGAATTCACAGGCATTGGAAGATGTTGGCTACGCCACTCAGAAACCAGAAGCGTTACTTGAACGCATGATTGAAGCCTCTTCAAAAGAAGGATTTATTGTCGCTGATTTCTTCGGTGGTTCTGGAGTAGCTGCGAATGTTGCCTATAATTTGAAACGAAAATTCATTCATTGCGATGTCGGCATTAACAGCATTCAAATAACACGCGACCGTTTAGTTGCCGCGGGCGCGGAGTTTGACATTTACGACATCCAGGACGGTGTTTCGCTTTTTCGTAATCCAATACAAACAATGGATAAAATGAAAAGTCTTATCGCCGGGCTTAAAAATGAGGACGAGCTCGATAGTTTCTGGGAAGGCGGGATTCAAGACAGTAAACTGGGGCTGGTGCCGGTGTATGTTCCGAACCTGCTTGACCATAGCACAAAGGTCCTGGACATTCCGCTGATAAACCGCATTATCAATGAAGCAATGCCCGACCTCCCCGAGGGCACAAAGCAGGTCATTGTCTTTTATGTGGACATTGAAAATGAAGTTGAATTGAAAAAGTTTATTTCCGAATACAACGCAACGGGTATAGATATTGTGCTGAGAGACCTTAAGTCTATACTGGACGATGTCGTTATCAATGACGAAATTAACTACAAAATGAAAGAATCCAAGACCGGCTTTGAGATTGAGATAAAATCTTTTATCAGTGACAGGCTCATTCAGAAAATAGATGCCTACAATCAGAAAAAATCTTTGAACGGCTCAAAAAAAGAATTGTTTGAAGAAAACGGCGATGAAAACGAAGAGGAAAATGGTAATGGAAAAAAGCAAAAGCCCTTTGTGCCGATTGCCATAAGCAAGCACGGTCTTGAACTGATTGAGCTCGTCAGCCTTGATTGCACAGGTAAAGACGGTATCTGGAAAAGCGATTTTGAACTGAAAATTGATAAGAATGGCTATGCGATTTTGAATGGTAAGAAAACAAAAGAGTTCTGGAATGCAAAAATTGTCTCAGAAAAGAAACCGTTGAGGATGAAGATTAGAAATATTGCAGGTGATGAGTCGGTAATAGTTTTATAGGTCCGTCTAAGCATTCTCTGGATCCCCGATAAAATCATTCGGGGATGACGAACTGGTGGTACGTCAAGGCTATTTTGAGACGATTTAATGAAAAGCCAATTCAGTAATACCATACCAGCGCTTGTTCTGCTGTCATACTGCCTCGTCATTCCAACAACGGGATGGGCCGGGGAACCGCAGCCAGCCGTGGCGATCGAAACCCTGCGCGCGGAGGTCGCCGCGCTGGAGCAGGAGGCCGCTCAGCTGGAGGAGGAGAACCGGGGCTTGCGGCGGATGGTTGCGTCCCTGGGCGACGACGAGGTCTACCTGGTGGTGGACACCGAGAGCAACCGCCTCTTCATTCGCCAGGGAGAGCAGATTCTGCAGACCATCGTCGTATCCACGGGCAGCCGTCAGCTGGTCAAGGATGAGACCGGCAGGAAATGGTTCTTTGAGAGCCCCACCGGCGTGCTGACCGTGCTCGGCAAGGAGCGGAACCCGGTTTGGATCAGGCCGGATTGGTCTTATGTGGAGGAAAACATGCCGATCCCGCCGAAGAACGATCCCGACCGCATCGTCCGCGATGTGATGGGCAAGTACTCGCTGCTGCTCGGCAACGGGTACAAGATCCACGGGACGACCTACAAAAGCCTGCTCGGCACGGCCGTTACCCACGGATGCGTGTCCATGGATGACGACGACCTGGAAATGGTTTACAGGTCCGCCACGATCGGCACGAAGGTGTATATCTATTAGCGAAGAAGAATAAAGCAAAGTCAAAATCAAAGGCGTCTCTCGCAAAGGACGCAAAGCTCGCAAAGGAAACCTTTAAGTCCTGGTTTTAAACCCGATCAACTTGCCTTTCTTTGCGAGCTTTGCGGCTTTGCGAGAAAAAATCTTTGGTTTTGTTACGAATTAAAGTACAGACCGCAGCTGGTTGTTGCCATGCTGCCTTGGAGCGTAGTGGTGAACAAAACAACCGCTCAGATAACGACAATCCTGCTACTGGTCCTCTCTCCGTTCCTTATGGGTATGGACGGGACGGTGATGGGTGACGTTGGGCAGGACGTTCTTGCGGCCCAACAAAAGGAGCTCAAGGCGCGGATCGAAGCGCTCAGGTCCGAGCAGGACCTGCTGCTTTTTCAGAAACAGTTCTCCGCCATGGATTCCAAATATGCGATCCTCGATCTGGCCCGCGGTCGCGGCCAGCTGAAATACCGCTCGCGGGTGCTGCTGGATTTCGCGTTCAAGCCGTTTCCGAAGCGTGTGATCAGGACCGTACCCCGGGGGGCGCGGCCATTGACCAGGAAGATCGAGAGGACAGACGGCCGCTTTGCTCTCGTATTTGGCAGGGACTTCGTTCTGCGCACCAGGAACGCGGCCGCACCTGAGCGCAACGTGCCCCAGATCATCGTACCGCCGAAGGAAATGCGCTCGATCTTTATTGCTCTTGAGGAAGGGTCCATCGCCTACATTCTGCGGTAATCGCGGCAGGCTCCCCGTTATTTTTCGGCGAGGTCATCCACGGGAGGGGCGCTGTAGGTCGAGCACTTCATTCCGTTCTTGCCGCTGTTCTTCACTTCATACATGACCGCATCAGTAAGCTTTACCAGGTGGTGGACGGATTGCGGCGCGCTGTCGAAGGTCACCAGGCCGAAGCTGAACGTCACCGGCCAGTTGTTGGCGGTCATAAGAGCCATCAGTTTCTCTCTGATCTTCTCAATTGCCGTTCGGGCCATAGTGCTGTCCGTTTCCGGGAGCAGAATGATGAACTCATCCCCGCCGAGCCGGGCAACAATGTCGGTCGTGCGCACCGAATCGAAAATGGCGGATACCACCAGCTTCAGCACCCGGTCTCCTTCCTGGTGGCCCTTGTTGTCGTTCACGATCTTGAAATTGTCCAGGTCAAGGTAGGCGGCGCTGAAAATGTGGCGGTACCGCAGCGCCCGCTGGATCTCACGGTCCGCCAGTTCCGCGAAGTACCTGCTGTTGACCGCCCCGGTCAGATAATCGATCCGCCCCAGTTTCTGCTCCCGTTCCATCGACGACCGCAATCCCGCCAGCACCGAGCTTGCCAGAAAAAAGAAGGAGAGTTCCATGAACAGGTTCCAGTAAGGGACGGCTGCGTGACGGCCGGTATGGGTCGAGAGAATATCGGACAGCGACCAGGCAATTGCGCTTAAAACAGACAAGGTGATGCCGGTGGCTGGTCCGGCAAACCAAGTGGCGAGCGAGACCGGGACCAGGTAAAAGATGAAGAGTGAAAGGTCCGGACCGGTCATATAGTCCAGAGTGCCGAGGACCGCGATGAGCAGGGAGCCCAGGACCAGGATGACTGCCCGGGACTGTTTCTCCAGAAATGCGTAGACCGACGGCATTGAACGTCTCATGTTTAAAGCTTAATGTATAATCCGAAAAAAATCAAGCAGGAAGCAGGTTTTACCGCATTTTCGGTTTGACTCGCGGTGATTTCACGGTATAATGGCGCCATGCGCGAACTCATGAAGGGCGAAGATTTTTATGACGGGACGGCACTGCTGGGCGATCCGGTGCATGGCTATATTTCGTTCACCACGCCGAGAATAACGGGTGAAAAGACCGAAAAAGACCTGATCGACACCTCCTGGATGCAGCGGCTGCGCCAGATCTACCAGCTGCAGAGCGCCCGCTGGGTCTACCCTTCGGCGGAGCACAGCCGTTTCCAGCATTCGCTGGGCGCCATGCACCTGGCCGGCCGCTTTGCCCGCCACCTCTACCCTTCGCTCAAAGCCGCGGTCCCCGACTGCCCCTCGGCCAATTACATTGAAGAGCTCCTTCGCGTAACCGCGCTGCTGCACGATGTCGGCCACGGCCCCTTCGGTCATTTCTTCGACGACAACTATCTCGAACAGTTCGGCTTGACCCACGAGAAGCTCGGCCAGCATATCATCAGGACCGAGCTTGCCGAGGTCATCAGGGCGATCCGTCGCGGCCCTTCGGGCGATTTTTCCAAAAAGGAAAAGCTTGATCCCGATCAGGTCGCGTTCCTCATCGGCAAAGGGGCCCAATCCCCGGCCCGGCAGCCCAAATGGCTCGTTTTTCTTCAGCCGTTGCTCTCGGGCATCTATACGGTGGACAATCTCGATTATGTGCTGCGCGATGCCTATATGTGCGGAGTTGCCGTCGGCGCCGTGGATATCGACCGCCTCATGTACTATACCTTTTTTACCGACAAAGGCCTGACGCTGCACAAATCCGGCCTTACGGCGCTCAACATGTTCCTGAACGCGCGGCTCTACATGTACACCAATGTGTATTACCATCGGACCACGAGGGCCATTGACGAACATCTGAAGGAACTGTTCAAGGACACCATGGCCGCGCTGTTCCCCTACAATCCCGTGGAGAACCTGACCGAGTACCTGGAGCTTACGGACTGGACGCTGCTCGAAGCGGTGAGGCGGTGGGGCAAGGACCAACAGGGGCCGACGTCCTCATTGGGCCGCGAATGGGCCGCCATCCTCGCGCGCGAGGTCAAATGGAAGATGGCCTACGATGTGACGCTTTCGATGCGCGCTTTTGAAAAAGGAAAGACCATCATCGATAAGGCCGAACTGGTCAAGCGGATCAAAAAGAGCCTCCCCCCGCACTTGAAGAACCTGCAATTCGCCGTGGACATGGCGAGCCAGGACCCACGGCCCATCAACCCGCTCATGATGGGCGAGCGGCAGATCTATGTTTTCAATCCCTCGACGCGAAAAGTGGAAAAGGAACCGCTCAAGGATTTCTTCGACTACATTCCCGCCCGCGTTGTCCAGTGCCGGGTGTTCACCCTGAACCACGATCATGACCGGCATCTTGCCGATATTGTCGAGAGCGTCCTGGGCATTCAGGAAGAGAGCAGCAAAACGAACGTTTAGCAGAGCGGCACCGGGTTCTCTCTTATCGTTCAGCTTCGGACCCGCGCCATCTGAAAAACCAGAACCGCCGGAACCCTCCTAAACAGGATAAAATGGTTAGTGGTAAATTATTTGTTATTTTCTTGCTTTTGATTTTCTTTTCGCTATACTGAGGATGCTTCACGAGAAGATCCCGGACGCCTGATTTGAAGAAGACCGCCAGGCAGACAGCACATTATGATCAAGGAAGAAAATAAAATAATGGCGTTCGCGGTGCTGCTGGCCGCCGGGACCTGGGTCGCTGACGCGGCTATCGACAGTGCGGTCTTTCACAGCGGATCGTTTGTCGATCTGTTGTTCCGCGATCTGTCGGCTCACGAGCTCTATTTCCGGTCGCTGGTCATCGTTATCCTTCTGCTGTTCGGCTATGTCATCACCAGGCTCGTGGCGAAGCGCAAGGCTGCTGAGGAACTAGCCCACAAGCAGGCAACGGCCATCGAGTCCTCCATGGACGGCATCGCTATTTACAGCCCGGAGAACCGGTATGTCTTTGTGAATGAAGCCTATGCCAGGATGAACGGCTATGACAGCCCGGCCGAGATCATCGGGAAGACCTATGCGCTCATGTACGATGAAAAGGAACGGGCGCGCATGGACCAGACCTGCATGCCGTCCCTGCTGAAAAGCAGGAAATGGCGCGGCGAACTGGTCGCCACCAGGAAGAACGGGAGCACCTATGTCCAGGAGGCATCGGTGACCATGCTTGAGGACGACAGCCGTGTCTGCATCGTCCGCGACATATCCTGGCGCAAGCGGAGCGAAGCCCGGCTGCAGCGGTCGGAGCGTTTTTTGAACACCATTTTCGACAGCATCCGCGATCCCTTCTGCATCTTTGACAACAATTACCAGATCATCCGCGTCAACGATGCCTATGCGCAGATGAAGAACCTCCCCCTCAAGGACCTGCTCGGTAAAAAATGCTACGAGGTATTGCGCAACGGGACGACGGTCTGCGACAACTGCGTCGTTCGGAAGTCGCTGCAGTCCGCCGATCCCTGCGCCAAGGACAAGCTCGTTACGCTTCCGAACGGCGATGAAGTATGGTATGAGATCTATACCTATCCGATCCTGGATGAGGAAGGCAAGGTCTCGCATGTCATCGAGTACACCCGGGACATTACGGACCGTAAGAAGCTGGAGGAAGACCGGCGGCGTATGATCGAGAAGCTGGAATACCTTTCGAGGACCGACGCCCTGACGGGGTTGATGAACAGGCGGGCGCTGACCGACAGCCTGCTGTATGAGCTGGACCGTTCCCGGCGGTACGATTCGGAACTCTCCGTGATCCTCTGCGATATCGATGATTTTAAGAATATAAACGACACCTACGGTCATGATGCGGGAGACCGCGCGCTCCAGACCCTGTGTGCGACCGTGACGACGATCCTGCGAAAAACGGACATTGCGGGGAGATACGGCGGGGACGAGTTCATGATCATCCTGCCTGAGACCTCGGTCAAGGGGGCCGAGATCCTTGCCGGGAAACTGCTCGAAGCGCTGGGCAAGATGGACCTCGATTTTATGAAAGGGGAGAAGCGCACCCTGTCGATCAGCATCGGCATCGCAGGACTTGAGACGGAGGACGATACTATCGACACGCTCGTCAAGCGCGCCGACGGAGCCATGTATTCGTCAAAACAGTCGGGCAAAAGCAGGGCTTCTTCGGCCCCCGGAGCCTAAAGTGGATCAATGCAAAATGCAAAGTGCAAAGTGCAAAATGCAAAGGGTAAATTGATACAAGGTCCAAGCCCGCTTGCCGTACCAATTTTGCATTTTTGAAATTTGCACTTTGCACTATGCTTTTATGATCCCGCCTGCTATCGCATTCCCCGTATCTCCTTCACCTTCGCGATGATAGCATTCTTCGAAATATCCTCGAACTCGAGCAGCTCTCCTGGTTTTCCGCTTTTCGGCATCTTGCGTACGGCGAGTGCGTAGACCGGAACCGGATGCTCGGCAAGCGCGCTTCTGACCGCTTCCCCGATTCCGCCCTCGGCAACATGGTCCTCGACCGTGATGATCGCGCCTGTATCTTCCGCCGACCGGGCGAGCGTTGCCGCATCGATCGGCTTGATGCTGTAGAGGTCGATGATGCGGATCATGACCCCTTCCTTCTTCAGCTCTTCATAAGCCTTGAGCGCCTCATGCACGGTGATGCCTGCACCGACCACCGTGGCAACATCCTTCCTGCTCGATCTCAAGACCTTGCTTCCGCCTATCCAGAAGGCCTCATCATTGCGATAAAGAACCGGTGTGGCCTGCCGCGTGGTCCGCAGATAGGCTATACCGGTATGCCGCGCCATCAATTCAACAAGCTTCTCCGTTGACACGGCATCGGAAGGATAAAGCACGACGCTGTTTTGCAGTGTTCTGAACATAGCAATATCTTCGAGGCCCATTTGGGAAGACCCGTCCTCGCCGATGGAAACACCGGCATGGGAGCCGCAGAACTTGATGTTGGCAAGGGAATACTGGCTCATGCGTATCTGGTCAAAAGCGCGGGTCAGAAAGGCGGCGAAGGACGATACAAAGGGGATCTTGCCGCGGATGGACAGGCCGAGCGCTGTGCCGACCATGTTCTGCTCGGCAATGAACATCTCGAAGAAACGCTCCGGGTACTTCGCCTTGAAGATCTCGGCATAGGTCGAGTTGCTCACTTCGGCATCGAGTACGACCGTGTCAGGGAAATGGGGGAATATCCTTTCCAAAGCCGTGCCATAGGCGTGCCGCGCGGCAACGGATGTGTTCGAGGAATAAGAGACCGGCTGCAGGATGCCGGGATTGTGCGCAACCGGTCTTGACTTTTCAGGTTTTGTTATCTGCCCGACCAGTGTCTTGTCAACAGTGCCGAGCTCTGCTAACGCTTGTTGGAGCTCTTCCTTGCTGAGGGGTTTTCCATGCCATCCGTTCTTGTTTTCGATAAAGGATACACCCTTGCCTTTTAAGGTTTTCGCGATGATCATAACGGGCTTATCCCTGGCTTCCGTTGCCTGTTTGAATGCCGTAAGGATCTGGGGCAGATGATGCCCGTCAATGATGATGGGCTCCCATCCAAAGGACAACACGCGGTTCTTGTACACCGCGAGGTCATGGCCATACATGGTCTCGCCGCGCTGCCCCAGCCGGTTTACGTCCATGATGCCCACGAGGTTGTTCAGCTTGTAATACGCGGCGAGTTCCATGGCTTCCCACTGCGAACCCTCGGCCATCTCGCTGTCTCCGAGAAGCACATAGGTGCGGTAGGGCAGCTTGTCGAGGTATTTGGCGTTCAGTGCCATGCCCAGTCCGATAGAAAGACCCTGTCCGAGCGAGCCTGTTGCCGCCTCGGTATACCGGAAGGCCGGCGTGGGATGGCCTTCAAAAGGGCTGTTGAACTTTCTGAAGGTCATGAGCTCCTGCTCCGTTACTTTTCCGGCAGCTGCCCAGATTGAATAAAAAAGCGGCGATGCGTGGCCTTTGGAAAAGATGAGGCGGTCGTTGTTTGGCATACGCGGGTTGTCCAGGTCGAAACGGAACGCCCCGCCGAAGAGAAGCCCGGTCATCAGATCTGTTGCTGACAAAGAGGAAGAGGGATGTCCCGAGCCTGCTTCGGTCGACATGACGAGGCTGTAATAGCGGATGAGTCTGGCAATGCTTTCAAGGTTATTCATGAGGGCTCTCGAAAAATCGGACTGTGTTTGTATCATCTGTAACTATACAAGTCTGATTACTACCACGATGCGATCAATCATATTGTATCATATAAATTTTTTTTATAAACAGGCTCTTTATAGCGCTAATGCAATAACCGACATCATGCAACTTCGCGGTGTTTCTCTCAAAAGCCATGGTAGACTCGGGTTTTGCAAGAAAAGAATGAGTGAAGCTGGAAATTATACTATTTTGCGGATCTATAAGTGTCCTAAAACTCAGCTTATACGTTCCCAGCGCCCAGCTAAGATTAATCAATTGATTTTACTCTAGTAATCTCTACTTGGTGTTCTTTCAGGTATGTCGAAATCTTGTCTTACCGCCTGACTAACCGGGATGATCCTCTGAAAAACAGATTAATTTTGTATAAACTAATATTTAAGGTTGACAAAATGTAATTCTTTAGTTATATATAGTATCAAGGGATAAAAGATTTTCCTTCAAAGTCTACGGAGTCAAATTTTTCAAGGAGGTGCTCTCATGCTACGATGGAAAGACATAAAGCTCGGGAAGAAGATCATGATCGCTGTGGGAATCGTGATCGTCGCGCTTGCGGTTGTCTCCGTTATTGTGGTCATTGGGATAAGCACGATCGTCCGCGACGGCCTTGAAGTTTCCGCAGGCAATAAACTGAGGGGCGACCTGCTCCAGCGCGAGGTCGACCACTTGAAGTGGACCCAGGAACTGGGACGCTATGTTTACAACGACACGTCAAAGGACCTGAAGGTCCAGCTCGACCCGACACAGTGCGGGTTCGGTAAATGGTATTACGGCGCCGGGAGAAAAGAGGCTGAAACGCTGCTGCCGGCCCTGCGCGCGTCGCTGCAGGCAATCGAGGATCCTCACCGCCGTTTGCATGAGTCCGCTGCACATATCCGGGACCTTCGAACGCAGGGAAGGGACAGCGAAGTCTCTGCCCAGTATGAGTCCGTGACGATGTCGCAGCTTGGCGCAGTCCAGGTATTGTTGAAGAAAATGGCCGACACGGCAAAAGAGAACATCCTGTCCGAAGAGGGTATGGTGTCGAACGCGCTCCGGACGCGGATGAGCACGATCATTATCGCTGTCGTCGCGATCCTCGCAGGTATTCTGCTGAGCTGGTGGGTCACGCGGACCGTGGTGAAACCCATCAACAAGAGCGTTGAATTCGCGGAAACGGTTGCGTCAGGAGATTTCCGCACGAACATCGATATCGAGCAAAAGGACGAGATGGGCAGGCTTGCCGGGGCCTTGAATTCCATGGTGAACAAGCTCAGGCAGGTCATTACTGATGTGCAATATGCCGCCGACAACGTGGCCTCCGGGAGCCAGCAGCTCTCCGCAGGATCGGAGCAATTATCCCAGGGCACGACGGAGCAGGCGGCCTCGGCCGAGGAAGCATCGTCCTCGGTGGAGGAGATGAACGCGACGATCAGGCAGAACGCCGAGAACGCCTCCCGGACCGGAAAGATCGCCCGTGCATCGGCGAACGACGCTCTGGAGAGCGGGAAAGCGGTATCCGAGGCCGTCAAAGCGATGAAGGACATCGCATCCAGGATCTCAATCATCGAGGAGATCGCGCGCCAGACGAACATGCTGGCGCTGAACGCGGCGATCGAGGCTGCACGCGCAGGAGAACACGGAAAGGGCTTTGCTGTGGTGGCCGCCGAGGTGCGGAAGCTGGCCGAGCGGAGCCAGGTTGCCGCCGGCGAGATCAGCAAGCTCTCGACATCAAGCGTCGATGTCGCGGAAAAGGCCGGAGCGATGCTTGCGAAGCTCGTGCCCGACATCCAGAAGACCTCGGAACTGGTGCAGGAGATAACCGCATCCTCCGAGGAGCAGACGAGCGGCGCCGAACAGATAAACGGGGCCATCCAGCAGCTGAACAGCGTGATTCAGCAGAACGCGGGCGCGGCCGAGGAGATGTCCTCGACAGCGGAAGAACTCTCGTCGCAGGCAGAGCAGCTCCAGGAGACCGTATCGTTCTTCAAGGTTGAGACCAAGGACAACGTTATTTCGCTTAAGACTTTCAAGGGAAAGAACACCAAGGCATGCGAAAAGCGGAGTCTCAGCGCAGTCTCTTCCGACCAAGAGATGGTCAAAGCTGCCTGACGCCGGAACAGATTGTGGAGATGACGCATGATCAGCAGGGACCAACCGTGCTGCTCATGGAAATCAAAAGGAGGTTGCCATGAATGCATCCGTGATGACCGATACGACACAGTATCTGACCTGCAAGCTCGGGGAAGAGAGCTTTGCCATCGATATTTCAAAGGTCCGCGAGGTCCTCGATTTCACGACCGTAACGCACGTACCGCGAATGCCTGAGTTCATGAGCGGGGTGATCAACCTCAGGGGCGCTGTCGTGCCGGTAGTGGATCTGCGCCTCAAGCTGGGCATGCCGAAGACCGCATTGACTGTAAACACCTGCGTGATCATCACCGAGGTGACGGTTGACCATGAAACAACGGTCCTGGGTGCCATCACTGACTCGGTGCAGGAAGTAATCGAGCTCGACGGGGAACAGGTTGAGGCTGCGCCGCGGATCGGGACGAGGCTTAAAGCGGATTTCATTGCCGGGATGGGGAAGCACAACAACGGCTTCGTCATCGTCCTCGATTTGGACAAGGTTTTTTCCGCTGATGAACTTGCTCAGGTGTGTAACGAAAATAGCTCATTCGGCAAGTCTGTATGCGGGAACAACTGAGCATCTTGCGAGTTCAATTCTCACCGGGACCTTTTGGGGTCGCTTTTGATATTGACCTCCTTGTCCAGTTAAAGAAGTGACCCTCTGGCCCCCGCACCCCATTGTTACGCATGGAATTTGTTCTCCCGCCCATAATGACATGCTTTCAAACCAATCCTGCAATCAAAAATTCATTGCCTCTTTAATTATTTCTATCATAGGTCCAGGGTAGACGCCAAGCCAGACCAGCAGTGCCGTAAGGCATGCAAGAACAGCGCTGCCGAGTTCCGGGACAGGATCAGTATGTTGAGTTGCTGGTTCTTCCTTCCGTTCAAAGAGCGCCGCAATGATGCGCAGATAGTAGAACAAGCCGATGACGCTGTTGATGACGAGGACGATGATCAGTGCCCAAAGGGACGATTCCGCGCCTGCACCCACAACATAGAATTTGCCCACGAACCCTGCGGTGAGCGGTATGCCTGCGAGCGAGAACAGCATGGCGCTGAATACTGCAGCAAGCCAGGGATGGCGCCAGGCGAGGCCCTGGTAGTCTTCCATAAGGTCGGCGTCCCGGTCCTTGCCCGAGACCACGCTTATCACGCCGAAAGCGCCGATGGTGGTGATGAAGTAGGCAACGAGGTAAAACGCGGATGCCGCGATCGCCATGGGTCCGCTTGCAAGCAGTGTTACGAGCAGGTAGCCGAGATGCGAAATGGACGAGTATGCAAGAATGCGCTTAACGTTGTTCTGTTTTAGAGCAAGCAGGTTGCCCACGAACATGGACGCGATTGCAACGGCGCTCGTGATCATGAGCAGGGCGGGGAGTTCGTGGATGTTGATGTTCGTAAAGATCCGGAGAAGAACGGCAAAGACCGCGCCCTTTGATACGGTTGCCACGAATGCGGTCACCGGTGCGGGTGCCCCTTCGTACACGTCCGGCGTCCAGAGATGGAACGGGACGACTGCAAGTTTAAAACCGAGACCTGCCAGGATCATGACGAGCCCGGCTGTGAGCGGCAGACCGTAGGTCCCGGAAGCGCCGATACGGGAAGCTATCTGGGTAAAGGTCATGCTGCCGGCCTCGGCATAGACGAGCGCCATGCCGAAGAGAAGTACTCCCGACGAAGCAGCGGCCAGTATCAGGTATTTGACGCCCGCTTCGGTGCTCCGCAGGCTATGGCGGTGGTAGGCGGTCAAGGCGTAGAGCGATACGCTCAAGAGCTCGATGCCGAGGAAGAGCGACGCGAAGTGCGTTGCGGCGGTCAGGACCATTGCCCCGAGCGTTGCAAGGAGCAGTAATAGATAGAATTCCTCTTGCTGTCCAGAACGTTCTTCAAAGTAGGAATAAGACAAGGCAGCAATTGCAATGGTGCCGGTCACGATCAGGCCCAGAAAGAACAGGGCATAGTGGTCGATCCTGATGAGCGCGGTCACTTCACGAGGCACGGTGCAGATAGCTCCGAAAATACTCGCAAGCGTCAGTGCAAGGCCTGAGAGCGTCAGGACCACAGTGAGCACATGGCTGCGGCGCAGGGCGATGGCGAGCATGACCACGATGGCGGTGATCGAAAGCGTGATGAAGGGTGAAAGGGCGATCAGGTCTCCCCTGTTCATTGTCCGCCTCCTTTGGTCGAGATCGGTTGCTCATGGCTTGAACAGCATTCCAATCCGCTGAGAACGGGCCTGGCAGTGTTCAAAATTGTCTGCGGGAAAAGACCGATCCAGATTATCACGAGGATCATGATCGCAAGCATTCCTGTTTCACGAACGGAAAGATCGGGCAGCTTGATATCTCCTATAGTTCCATGGAATACGCGCTGTGCTATCCGGAGAGAGTAGACAGCCGAAAGCACGAGGCCCAAGGCTCCGATCACGGTCATGGCGATGTTCACCGGGAAGGTGCCGAGCAGTACGAGGAATTCGCCGATAAAGTTGGCTGTGCCCGGCAGGCCGAGCGAGGCAAGGACGAACAGCAGGCCCATACTGCTCAGCCGCGGCGCTGTTGTCCAGAAGCCGCCCATGCTTCCCAGCTCGCGTGTATGGATGCGCTCCTGGATCATGCCCACGAGCATGAATAAAGCTCCTGTGGTCACGCCGTGCGCCACCATCTGCATGACCGCGCCGGACAGGGCAGCCGTGGTTCCGGCGAAGATCCCGAGCAGGACGAATCCCATATGGCTTACGCTGGTGTAGGCAACGAGACGCTTCAGGTCGGTCTGGGCAAAGGCAAGCACGGCCCCGTACAGAATGCCCGCAGCAGCAAGGCCCATGATAATCGGCGCAATCATTTGCACTGCATCAGGGAAGAGGGGCAGTACGAAGCGCAGGAGCCCGTATGCCCCGGTTTTTAAGAGCAGTCCGGCCAGGATAACGCTTCCGGCTGTGGGCGCCTCGGTGTGCGCGTCAGGAAGCCAGGGATGGAAGGGCAGCATGGGCAGTTTCACGGCAAAGGCAATGAAAAACCCGAGCATGAGCCAGAGTGAAACAGTGGGTGACATGACGGTTCCGAGCAGCAGCGGATAGTCGAAGGTATAGAAGCCGGTGCTTTTACCGTGAATGAAGTAGAGCCCCAGGATCGAGAGCAGCATCAAAAGGCCGCCGGCCTGGGTAAAGATAAAGAACTTGTACGAAGCGTATACGCGCTTCTCATGCCCCCAGATATTAATGAGGAAGTACATCGGCACGAGCATAAGCTCCCAGAAGAAATAGAACAGGAAGAGATCGAGTGCCAGGAACACGCCGAGGATGCCTGACAGGATAAAGAGCAGGTTCAAATGAAAGAACCCTACGCGGTCGCTGATCTCGGTCCAGGAACAGAGCACGGACAGGATTCCGAGAAAGATCGTAAGGGAAACCATGATCAGGCTCAGACCGTCCAATGCCAGATGGAAACTGATGCCGAGCTGTGGGATCCAGGCACGCTGCATCTCGACCAGCCAGGAATCAGGCGTAAGGGACACCGCAGTTGCATGCTCTTTCCAAAGCAGAAGCACCAGGGCCAGGTCGAACGCAAGCGCGCTCATCGCAATCCAGCGCGGCAGGGTGCTGTTCTTCCCGTCGGAGAGCCATGCTGCCAGTCCGCCTAAAAGCGGTATGATGATAAGCAGGAGAAGGATCATAGTGTTGTGGCTTTCCTCTCAGTAGCCCCTCCCTTGATGGGAGGGGTGAGGGGAGGGCGAGCTTTGCTGGCAGCTCTAATTACCTCTAATACTCCCTCGATGTTCAATAATACATCATGGTTCCAAAATCGGAGAACGTTGAATCCTTGTGACCTGAACCATGCATCTCTTACCATGTCTTTTTCGGATTCAGCATGCTGACCGCCGTCTACTTCGATTACCATGTTTGATTCAAAGCAGACGAAGTCCACAACGTAACTTCCTATGGGTTCCTGTCTTCTGAATTTCAATCCGTCAATCTGTTTCGTTCGAAGATGCTTCCATAATAATCGCTCAGCATCAGTGGGGCTCTTTCGAAGGGTCTTGGCGATCTTGGTGATTCCTGATGTCACGTCTTTGCCCCTCCCCCCAGCCCCTCCCACGAGGGGAGGGGTGACCTTGATGCTATGGCTCGTTGATGTAGCCCTCCATGCTGGGAGGGTGACCTTGCTGCTTTAAGTCAGTTGATGTAGCCCCTCCCTTGATGGGAGGGGTGAGGGGAGGGTGATTTCTAAGATAGGAGAATCACCACCCCCAAAAACACCACCACACCCACAGCGATCCCCATCGCATACCATCGTATATTACCAGTCTGTGTTCTGCTCAAAACCCGGTGCAAGGTCGTATTTACAGCAATGATGCTGTCATATCCGCTGTCTATAATATCGTCTTTATTGATCCTGGCGACCCATATAAAAGGTTTTACAAACAGCGCATCATACAGGGCATCGAATCCCCACCCGGAGAGCCAGAACTTGCGAACCGCTTTGATTGGGCGGAATGCTGCCAGTTTCTCTGTAAACGCGGGCTTGTGAATGTAGAGAACATACGCAAGCAAGATACCTGAAACAGAGACTAACGAAGCTACGATCTGTAAAAGCATTTCCATACTTCCTGCTGCATGCCCCGAAGCTGCCGGGAATGTCCCTGACAGGAAGTTCGAAAAGAGCGGCAGATTGCCGAGCGTCTCGGGAAGTTCAACGAACCCTCCGACGATGGATAACAAGCCAAGAGCCCCAAGCGGAACAAGCATTCGTACGCCCGGTTTCAAGCTGAGCTCGATCTTATCTTTTCCAAAGAAGGTAACGAACACCATCCTGAAGGTATAGAGAGAAGTAATGAACGCGCCGATTAGTCCTGCCAGCCAGAGCCAGTGACCGCCGGTTGGCGACGACCATGCCTGCCACAGGATGAGATCCTTGCTGTAGAACCCAGCGGTCACGAGCGGAAGTGCCGAGAGCGACGCTGAACCGATGAGGAAGGTCCAGAACACGGCCGGCAGCCTGTTTCTGAGCCCGCCCATTTTGAACATGTCGTGTTCTTCATGCTGGGCAAGGATGATGACGCCAGCGCCGAGGAACAGGAGCGCTTTGAAGAACGCATGGGTCATAAAGTGGAACATTGCCGCTGACCATGCACCCACACCCAGGGCCAGGAACATGTAGCCGATCTGGCTGATCGTTGAATAGGCGAGTACGCGTTTGATATCCTTCTGCGCCAGGGCGCTGAAACCGGCAAGCAGCAGCGTCGCAGCACCGATGACCGCAACCGCGGTCTGAACAAGAGGCGCGAGTGTGAACAGAACATGGGTACGGGCAATGAGGTACACACCAGCGGTCACCATGGTGGCCGCGTGAATAAGCGCGCTGACCGGCGTGGGACCGGCCATGGCATCGGGAAGCCAGGTCTGGAGCGGCAGCTGAGCGGACTTACCCACAGCTCCTCCCAAAAGCAGTGCAGCAGCAGCTATTGCCAGAGGAGAGCCGACCTGCCATTCAGTCGAGGCCCGGTGTATCAGATCTTGAATATGGAGCGTGCCGAGGTTCGTGTACAAGAGGAACAGGCCGATGGCCATGGAAGTATCGCCGATGCGCGTCACGATAAAGGCTTTGCGCGCGGCCGCGCCGTTTGCGGGATCCTTGAACCAGAACCCGATCAGGAGGTAGCTGCAGAGGCCCACGCCTTCCCATCCGAGATAGAGAAGCAACAGGTTGTCAGCCAGCACGAGCGTCAGCATGGACCCGACAAAGAGGTTCATATAGGCAAAGAAGCGACTGTATCCTTCATCGTTCTGCATAAATTCAGCGGAATAAAGATGAATGAGGAACCCCACGAAGGTGATGACAAAGATCATGACGAGTGAAAGTGCATCAAGAGTGAACGAGATGCCTGCCGAGAAATTGCCGACCTTCATCCAGGTCCAAAGGGTCTGCGTGAATGCAGTTCCCTGAGAGGCGATGAACTCGATCGCCATGATCAGGGTCAGGAGAGCCGACAGCCCGACAGATCCCGCGCCCGCGAGGGCGATCGTGGCCTTGGAAAGGCGACGGCCTGCCAGCGCGAGGATCAGGAATCCGGTGAAGGGCAGGGCAGGTATGAGAAAAAGTAATTCGTTCATATGCAAGTTGTAGCCTGCCCTTTCAATGGGGAAGGTTGGTGGGGGTGGGTTTCGACATCTCACCCTCCCCTCAGTCCCCTCCCATCAAGGGAGGGGATACTTTTTCATCCTTTCATACTATTCGCTGCATCAGCGTCCAGCGTCTTTAAGTTGTGGTATAACTGGATCACGAGCGCCAGGCCGACCGAAACCTCGGCTGCTGCCATGGTCAGAATAAAGATGAACATGACCTGCCCGTCGGGCTGCCCCCAGCGTGCGCCTGCCACGACGAAGGCGATACCCACGGCGTTCAGCATGATCTCGATGGACATGAGCATGAATACGATGTTCCGCCGCACCAGCACACCCACAAAACCGAGCGCAAAGATCAGGGCTGCCAGGATAAGGCCGTGCTCCATGGGGACCGTTGCCATCATGGATTGCTCCCTTCGGCTTTTCCGTGGCGATGGGGCCTTCCCAGGTGGTAGGCGCCCACCAGACCGGCAAGCAGAAGCATGGACGCCAGCTCAACTCCTATCACATAAGGGCCGAAGAGCGCGATGCCGATCTCCTTGGGAGTTACTTCAGCACCGGCGGAGAGCCGTTCCCGTCCGGTCGCGAATAGGTAGATAAGCTCGGCAGCGAGGATCAGAACAAGGACCGACGGGCCAATCCATATTCCCGGCGTCAAAAGCCGCGCTTCCTGCTTTGCCGCCTGTCCGCCGAGGTTCAGCATCATGATGACAAAGATGAACAACACCATGATGGCGCCGGCGTAGATGATCACTTCAAGCGCTGCCACGAAAGGCGCTCCCAGGGCAAAGAAGATCAGGGCGACCGCCAAAAGCGAGACGATCAGATAGAGCAGGGCATGCACGGCGTTCGTCCTGGTAATGACGAATATAGTCGAGATGACTGCCACGAGGGCTGAGATGTAGAAAAGAAAGTTCATGAACACCTTTTTTGCCACCCCCGCTCCGTAGCTAATTGCTATTGGATGCGGGACGGAGGAAGGCACGAAGACACGAAGAACTTCTGAAAATTTGAATTAGATTACTTTGTTATATTTTCAGCATTAACCCATCCTCACCTTGATCCTCCCCTTGAAGGGGAGGAAATAAGAAACCACTCCCCCTTCAAGGGGGAGACGGAGAGGGGGATGGGTAATCGTGAAGATATTGCTTTACGGCAGTAAGCTCTTCGCATCCACCGGTTTTTCTTCATTTTCCCCGTCGCCTTTGCCCTTCCCTTTGATCGACAAACCTGCGACACGATAGAAATTATAATCATGGTACTTCCCTGGCCCGCTGATCAGCAGGTCTTCTTTTTCGTACACCAGGTTCTGCCGCTTATATTCGCCCATCTCGAAATCGGTGGTGAGCTGTATGGCATTGGTCGGGCATGCTTCTTCGCAGTAGCCGCAGAAAATGCAGCGCGAGAAATTGATCCGGAAGAATTCGGGATACCGTCTCCCGTGCTCGTCTTCGGTAGACTGGAGCGAAATGCAGTCCACCGGGCAGGCCACGGCGCACAAATAACATGCGACGCAGCGCTCCTGGCCGTCGGGGTCCCGGGAGAGGATGATCCTGCCGCGCCACCGGGGAGGGATGTATGGCCGCTCCTCGGGGTACTGGATCGTCGCCCGCTTCCGGAACATGGTCATGAAGACGGTATAGAGTGTTTTTAAAATACTAAACATAAGGTCCTTTGACACGGAAGAATCGGATAGAAGCTTGGATTTTCACGGAAACAACAAGATACTTCCGCCTTTATCATAGCTTTTATCTGTGTAAATCCGTGTCTAAGTTCTCCACAAGATTAAAGCACCCGTCACCACCAAATTCACCAGCGACAACGGCAACATTACCTTCCATCCGAACGACATCAACTGGTCATACCGCGGCCGGGGAAGCGACGCCCGGAGCAGAATGAAAAAACAGATGAACACAAAAGTCTTGATCAGGAACCAGACAACCGGCGGCAGGAACGGCCCCATCCAGCCGCCGAAGAACAGCGCGACCGTGATCGCCGAGATGAGCGTGATGCCGAGGTATTCACCCACAAAGAACATACCGAACTTCATGCCAGAATATTCAGAATGAAAGCCCGCGACCAGTTCGCTCTCCGCCTCGGGAAGGTCAAAGGGCAAGCGGTGGGTCTCGGCGATCCCGGCGATGAAAAAGACCACGAAGCCGATGAACTGCGGCAGGATGAACCAGCCGTCGCGCTGCGCCTCAACGATAACGCGCAGGTTGAACGAGCCGGCCAGCATGACTACGCCCATGAGCGAGAGCCCCATGAAAACCTCATAGCTCAGCATCTGCGCCACCGACCGGAGCCCTCCCAGGAGCGCGTATTTGCTGTCCGAGGCCCAGCCTGCGAGCGCCACGCTGTATACGCCCAGGGAAGACATGGCGAGGAAGAACAGCAGTCCGATGTTCAGGTCCACGACCTCGATGCCCGGAGCGAAAGGGATGACCGTGAAGGACAGGAGTACGACGACCATGATCACCGCCGGAGCGATGATGAATACCGGCTTGTCGGCAAAGGGCGGCACCCAGTCCTCTTTGGTCAGGATCTTCACCGTGTCCGCCAGCACTTGCAAGAGGCCAAAGGGCCCCACGCGGTTTGGGCCGTACCGGTCCTGCCAGAGCGCAAGGAGGCGACGTTCAAGCCAGATGAGCATTGCGCCGATGGTCAGCACTACGATGAGGATGCTGAAGACGACTATAATATGAAGAAGCGATTCATTCATTTGTTTGTCCGGCTGATTTTAATTTTGCCCGTTCTCTGATGCCCGGCGCATACATGCTGAGTTCTTCTGAACCGAAAATGCGATACGTCGGAAGATCAGGCTTTTCGCCTTGCTTTGTTAGGTCGGTATTAGGAATGCTTCGAAAGTAGGAAGTCTTCGCGACAGCCTCCCCCCTCACTCCAGCCCTCTCCCCCGAGGGGAGAGGAGGAGCTTGTCCCTCCCTTGATGGGAGGGATGAAGGGAGGGTGAGAGGTTCGATCAAGCGAATTCCCGTATCGCCGCCTTTCAACATACCGCCGATCTCCTCCTGGTACTTATTCAGCGCCTGTCCCGAGTTCCACCCCGGAGACCAGTAGCGTGAGATAAGCGGCGCAGGCGGCTGGCCATCGTAACCTTCCATGGAAAAGGACAGTGGGGAGTCAGTATCTCCGGTCGGATTCGGTTCATGTACGCTGATATTCGCCAGCATGGACGTTCTGCCGCTATACCGGTGCGGCTGCCGCGGTATCTTCTGTCCTGATATCCGGAAATCAGCGGTTGGCGCAATGTCCAGAACCTGCTTAAAAACCGGCAAAGAGGAAGCCATTTTCATAATAACATCATCCAACGATCCTATGCCCTCTCTCCCTGAGGGAGAGGGTTGGGTGAGGGGGGGCTTCCCAATCGCGTTCATTATATCATCGATCCATTTCCAGCTTTCCTGAATATCATGGTTCGGATCGAACACCTGATAGAACCGCTGTGCCCGGCCCTCGTTATTCACCAGCGTACCGGACGCTTCCGCAAATGTAGATGCAGGCAGGGTGACGTCAGCTTTTGACGATGTCGGATTGATCAGGTGGTCGATAACGATGATGTTCTTTGCACGAGTCAATGCTTCGTCGACGGCCTTAGCATCCGCCTTGCGGTAGAGATCATTCTCAAGGATGATAAGGGTGTCTGCCTTGTTTTCCTTCATGGACTTGAACGCGGCATCTATGCTTTTCGTTTTCATGAGAGCGATTCCCATGGTGTTGCATTCCAGTGACGTGTAGCAGAGCTCTGTCTGTTTCCCGATTGTGCAAAGGGCCCATGCGACATTTGCGGCGGCTTCAATGATCGCCTGATTCATGCATCCGGTACCGCTCACGATGACCGGGCGCTTCGCGTTCTTGAGCGCTGAGGCGATCTCTTTCGCAAGCGATAGTAGCTTCTGACGATCCCCCTCACCTCCCGAATGAGGCATTGCCTCAGCCGGGACAGGCCGGCCCTCTCCCACCAGGGGAGAGGTGACGTTTTGTTGTCCCTCCCTTGATGGGAGGGATGAAGGGAGGGTGGTATCCGAGATTCCCTGCACAGCTGGTGAATCGCGATTCAACTCATGTGCTATGGCAAAACCGAGTCGTGCTATGTCATCGGGCGCGGCTTGGTAAGTCTTTGTTGCCACATCATCCAGCCGCGTTTTTTCGCAGGATGCTATATAGACCGGCGTTCTTGCGTTTTGTCCTGCATTCCTGACCGCACTATCGTCCCATGCGGGTATTTTCATGGATGCTGCGGTTTCGCGTTGTTTATTCTGTGCCGCCTGACGGAGAGCGAGGGCGAGCATCGGGGCTGTGTTGGTAACATCCTCGCCGAGCACAAGAACCGCATCCGCTGATTCAACGTCATGCAGAGAAGGTATTCGAGCAGGACCTTTTTGAAGAATATCGATGATGAGCTCTGTAAGCCTGTGCTCTTTGTCGGATAAGCCAGAGTAGAACTTGTCTGGACCGACTAGCGTACGAAGGGCGAAGTTAGATTCCAGCGAAGCACGGGGAGAACCGATGCCGATCACGCCTTTGCTTTGGGAGAGGATGTCGGCAATCTGCTTGAGGGCGGATTCTTTTGAGACAGGCTCCAGGTTCTCATGTCCCCCTCTCCTCGTGTCCTCTCCCACGAGGGGAGAGGATGTGGATGTAGCCCCTCCCTTCATGGGAGGGGGCGGGGAGGGTGATTTTATCAGTGGTTTCCTGATCCTTCTCCCGCTGTTCACGAACTCATAGCCGAACCTGCCGCGGTCACAAAGGAAATAGCCGTTCACTTCATGGTTGTAGCGGTTCAGGATCCTGCGCAGCGTGCCATACCGCTCACCTGGGATCGTGTTGCAACCGATGCCGCAGTGGACGCAGATGGACGGGGCGGTCTGGAGGTCCCACTTACGCGTGTAGTGCTGTTTGAGCGTCTTGTCCGTAAAGACACCGGTAGGGCAGACCTCGACGAGGTTGCCGCTGAACTCGCTTTCGAGCGTGCCTTCTTCATGCCTGCCGAAATAGACATTGTCATGGGATGCGAACACGTTAAAGTCGCGGCCGCCGGCATAGTTACGGTAGAACCTGACACAGCGGTAGCACTGGATGCAGCGGTTCATCTCATGATTGATAAAGGGCCCGAGGTCTTGGTTTTGGTGCGTGCGTTTTTTGAACCGCGTTCTGCGGTAAGTATGATCGGTCATGACCGTCATATCCTGCAGATGGCATTCGCCGCCCTCGTCGCAGACCGGGCAGTCATGGGGATGGTTCAGCATGAGCCATTCGATCACGCTCGAACGGAATGCCCGCGTGTCGGGATCGTCAATGGACAAGCGCATGCCCTCGGCCACCGGGGTCATGCAGGACATAGCGATTCTGCCGCGCGTGTCCTTGTCGTCCTTGAACACCTTGACCGCGCATTGGCGGCACGCGCCCACGGAGTGCAGGGCAGGGTGCCAGCAGAAGTAGGGAAGGTCGAACCCCAGGGAGAGGCAGGCCTGGAGGAGGTTCTGGCCCTCTTTTACTTGATGGGGTTTATTGTCGATGTAGATCGTAAGCATACAAAACCTTTAACAGAACCTTTGACACGGATTTTCACGGATTTAAACGTCGATAACGGCGGATAAATCAAGTTAACTATTTATTAAAAGACGCGGCGAACTATCTTTAGTTTTTCCCCGAAATTGAGCAGCAATCCTACCTTTATGCCTGTGGCCTTCAGATAATTGACTAATTGAGCTTCGTGGGCTTTTGTAAGGGCGGCAACAGCTTTTAACTCAAGGATGATTTTGCTGTCAACGAAGATGTCGGCAAAGAATTCACCTACAAGCTGGTCTTCGAACCGGACATTAATAGGTGCTTGCTGGATCGACGGGAGATTTTTTTGAGATAGTTTGATCATCATTGCATTTTCATATACTTTTTCCGAAAAGCCGAAACCAAGCTTGTTATAGACATCGTAAGCACAAGCAATAATCTGGTCGGTTGTTTCAGCGTGTATCAGGTTGTTATCCGCCGTTATCATAATTAAAATCCGCCCCTTCCGTGTCAAAGATTCTACTTCCAAGGACATTTCTTCTCTCGTATATGTTTTTCAAAATCATCCCGGAAATACTTCAGTGCGCTCTGAAGCGGCTCCACCGCCCCCGGCGCGAGCGCGCAGTACGTGTTCCCGGGACCGAGCAACCTGCACTGCTGCGCCAGGAGCTCGATGTCGCCGGGCTCTCCCTTGCCGTTTTCAATGGCATGAAGCAGCTTCTCGATCCACGGCAGGCCTTCGCGGCAGGGCGTACACCATCCGCAGGACTCGCGCCGGAAGAAGGTCTCGAGGTTATGGACAAACCCCACGGGGCAGGTCTTGTCGTCAAGCACGATCATAGTGCCGGTGCCCAAGCGGCTGCCGGCTTTCATGACCGAATCAAAGTCCATTTTCACATCGAGATGCTCGGCAACCAGGAAATCGGTCGATGCGCCGCCGGGGATCACGCCGCGGAACTGATAGCCTTCCTGCATGCCGCCGGCATGTTCTTCCATGAGCTCCCTGACCGTGACGCCTATGGGAAGTTCCCAGATCCCGGGCTTTTTCACCCTGCCGCTGACGCCGTAGAGCTTGGTGCCGGCGTCAGTACCCGTGCTCAATCCCTTGAACCAGTCCGGTCCGTTCTTTACGATATGAGGAATGTTCGCAATGGTCTCCACATTGTTCACGATCGTCGGTCTTCCCCAGAGCCCGCAGACCTGCGGGAACGGCGGCTTGGAGCGAGGCGTCGCGCGCTTTCCTTCGAGGGCGTTCAACAGCGCTGTTTCTTCGCCGCAGATGTAACGTCCGGCGCTGGAATGGATACGAAGCTCGAGGTTGAAACCGGACCCGAATATGTTCTTTCCGAGATAGCCGGCTGCGTAAGCTTCAGCAACGGCCTTTGCCAGCCTCTTCTCTGCAAGCTTGTATGCCCAGCGGAGAAAGATATAGGCCTGTTCAGCCTGTATGGCATAGGCGCTCGTGATCACGCCTTCAATAATTTGATGCGGATCGCCTTCGAGCAGCATCCGGTCCTTGAACGTGCCGGGCTCCATTTCGTCGGCGTTCACCACTAGATACTTGACCTTCGGTGCGTTCTCGCCCATGGGCACGAAGCTCCACTTGGCGCCGGTAGGGAATCCTGCGCCGCCGCGGCCTCGCAGGTTCGATGCCTTGACGATGTCCTGCACCTGCTGGGGCGTCAGGTTGAGCGCTTTGCGCGCTGCTTCGTAGCCGCCCGCTTTCTCGTAGTCTTTCAGAGAGAGCGGTTCCTGGTTGGGACGGATGTTATTGGTTAGCGGTCGTTCCATAGTAAAATCAACACAAACCTTTGACACGGAAAGGGCGGATAAGGGCTATGATTTACACGGATAAAACAAAAGGACTTAATCTGCCCTTATCAAAGCTTTTGTCCGTGTAAATCTGTGTCAAAGGTTTATTTATATTTATCCAGTAACCCTTCCATCATTTCCGAGCTTACCGGCCCGTACAACTCTTCATCTACCATCATTGCCGGAGCTCGGTCGCAGGCGCCGAGGCAGGAGATCGGGAGCAGGGTGAATCTGTTGTCCCCGGTCGTCTCGCCGAAAGCGATGCCAAGCCTTGTCTTCAACAGGTCCAGCAGGGGATTATATCCCATGATCCAGCAACTGATGCTGTCGCACACAAGGATCACGTGCCGTCCCACCGGTCGTCTGAAGATAAAACTGTAGAACGTGGCAACTGCATCAAGCTCGTCCGCTGAAATCTCGAGCACGGCAGCAACATCTTTGATCGCCTCGTCGGATACCCAGCCGCGGTGCTTCTGGATGATCTTGAGCGCGTCGACGGATGCGGACTGCTTGAATTCGCAGTGCACAAGCTCGGAGGTGATCTCTTGTTTTTCCTGTTCACTTAGCATAAAAACTTTTTGACACGGATTTGCACGGAAAAAGTCTCTGATAAAAGCGGAAACAAAACAATGTGCTCATAGTGCTTAAGCCGAATCCGCCCTTATCAAATCTTACCTCAGTGGAAATCCGTGTCTAAGAACCTCTATTTCATCTATCCAGATCCGCCAAAATAAAATCAATGCTTCCCAGGATCGCCAGCAGGTCGGCGATCATCAGTCCTTTGCAGATCTTCGGCACCATCTGCAGATGCGCGAACGACGGGGTGCGGATGCGCGTCCGGTAGGACTGGGTGCTTCCGTCGCTGATCAGGTAATAGCCGTTGTTGCCCTTGGTCGCCTCGATGCCCATGAAGGCCTCTCCTGCGGGGATCACCGGACCCCAGCTGACGCTCAGAAAATGCGTGATAAGCGTTTCGATGTCCTGCAGTGTCCGCTCCTTGCGGGGCGGCGTAGCGAGCGGGTGGTCTGACTTGTAGTTGCCCTCAGGCATATTGTTCACGCACTGCTCGACAATCCGCAGGCTCTGACGCATCTCCTCGACGCGCACTACTCCGCGGTCGTAGCAGTCGCCGTTAACTGCCGTGGGAATGTCGAATTCGAAGTTCTCGTACCCAGAGTAGGGCCGTTTTTTGCGGAAGTCCCAGTCGGAACCGCAGGCCCGTAGCCCCGGTCCGGTGACGCCCCATTCGACGGCTTCTTCTCGACTGTAGGCGCCAACACCTTTGGTTCGGCCTTTGAAGATGCTGTTCTGCATGACAATGGAATCGTACTCCTTGAGCCGCGGCGGCAGATAGGCGAGAAAATCGCGCACCAGCCGGTCCCACCCTTTCGGCAGGTCCTGTGCCACGCCGCCGATCCTGAACCATTCCGGATGCATGCGCCCGCCGCAGACAGCCTCGATGATATCGAAGATACGTTCGCGGTCTGTGAACATATAGAACACGGGCGAGAGCGCGCCCACGTCCTGGGCAAAGGTGCCGTACCAGACCAGGTGGCTCGCGATCCTGAAAAGCTCCGCCAGCATGACCCTGATCACTTGCGCACGCGCAGGGACCTCGATGCCAGCCAATTTCTCGACCGCAAGGCAGTAGGCCATGTTGTTCATGACGCCGCCCAGGTAGTCCACGCGGTCAGTGTAGGGGATGAAGGTATGCCAGGTCTGGCGCTCTGCCATCTTCTCTGCGCCGCGGTGATGGTAGCCGATGTCGGGCACGCACTCCTTGATCTCCTCGCCGTCGAGCTGCAGGATGAAGCGGATGAGCCCATGCGTGCCCGGATGCTGAGGTCCGAGGTTCAGGAACATGAAGTCCGTGTCCTCTGTTGTCCGTGTCATGCCCCAGTCCTCGGGCCGGAACTTGAGCGCCTGTTGTTCGATGGCTTCTTTCTCATCAGAAAGCTGGAAGGGTCCCATCTCGGTTGCGCGCGCAGGGTGGTCCTTGCGCAGGGGATGACCTATCCAGGTCGGCGGCATCAAGATCCTGCTCAGATGCGGATGACCGTCGAAGGTGATGCCGAAGAGGTCCCAGACCTCGCGCTCGTACCAGTTGGCAGACGGCCAGAGATGAGTGATGGTCGGAAGGGATGGGGCGTCACCGGTGAGAGCGACCTTGATGCGGATGTCGTCGTTGCGGTCATAGGAAAGAAGGTGATAGACGACCGTGAAATCGCTTGACGGCTGGTCCGGGCGGTGACGGCGTATGCGCTCGTCTATGGCCGTAAGGTCGTAGAGCATCTTATAGGGGCGGTCGATGGCGCTCTTGAGATGACGGAGAATGTCGGGGGCCTTATCTTTCCTGACCCAGAGCGTGGGAATGTCGTCACGGGTCTGCTGGACCGCGAGGATGGAGTCGCCGAAGGCTGCTGTGAGGTCGTTGATGATGGGATTGATATCCATAATTAAGGCAAAAGACATTGACACTGATGAACACTGAGAAAAGCTATGATGAATCAGGAAAAATCGAACAAAAATGGAATCTAAGGGCGTCTCTCGCAAAGGCGCAAAGGGCGCAAAGGAAACCTTTAAGTCCTGGTCTTGAACCCGAGTGATTTGCTTTTCTTTGCGAGCTTTGCGCCTTTGCGAGAAAATTTCCTGCCTTTTTCTTAGTTCTTATACTTCATTCGGCGATCGCAGGATTGTCGCTTTCATACGCTCTTCCCGCTTAGCATCGCGCATGCATGGCATCTCGGGCCGCACAATGCCTTGCGGCCCAGCGGCCCAGCTCAGGGGCCGTCGCTCTTTGCCTACCATGTCCCGCAGCATGAGCAAACCTTCCATGAACGCATCGGGGCGGGGCGGGCAGCCGGGAACGTAAACGTCCACGGGCATGAACTTGTCGACGCCCTGGACCACGCTGTAGATATCGTACATGCCGCCTGAATTGGCGCAGGACCCCATGGAGATGACCCAGCGCGGCGCCATCATCTGTTCGTAGAGCCTTCTGATCACGGGGGCCATCTTGACAAAGACCGTGCCCGCAATGATCATCATATCGGCTTCGCGCGGCGTGCCGCGCATCACCTCCGCGCCGAAGCGGGCAATGTCGTATTTGCTGGTCAGGCTTGTGGCCATTTCCACGTAGCAGCAGGAAAGACCGAAGTTGAAGGGCCAGATGGAATTCTTTCTGCCCCAGGCAAGCATGTCCTGCAGACGGGTGAACATGAGACTTTGACGCACGGCATCGTCGAGGGGGTCGCGGTCAGGTGTAGTGATAGTGTAGTTCATGGTTTATATGGTTAGGCGTCAGGAGCCAGTAGTCAGGAGTCAGGAGTTTGGAGGGAAGGTAGGAATCAGACAATGACTCTTCCCTGGACCCTGGACCCTGGACCCTGGACCCAGAACCCTGGACCCCGAATTTTCAACTCCGAACTCTTTTTTCCGGCGATCTCCATTCAAGAGCACCGAGCCTCCAAAGATACACCAGCGCGGCGGCAAGGACGCCGATGAAGATCAGCATTTCAGCATACCCGGCCCAGCCGGTCTCGCGGACCGAGACGGCCCAGGCATAGACGAAGACGGATTCCAGGTCGAAGATGACGAAGAACATGGCGATGAGGTAGAACTTGACGTCGAAGCGGACACGGGCCGTGCCGGTGGACAGGATGCCGGACTCGTAGGGTTCATCGGTCTGCTTTTCGCGGTGGCGTTCGCCGAGGAAGTACGACAAGGACAGCATGGCTGTTACGAGCAGAAGGACCGCTGCGAAGTACAGTGCCAGCGGCCAAAGGGATGATGACGGCGGTCCGGGAATGGAATTCAAGTGCGGCTCCTTTGTGCTGACATACGTATAAAAAAGAATAGCACAGCCGGGACGAATGTCAAGAACAGGATTGGCCAACAGATTGAAAGGTTGACAAAAATCATGAAGGCTGATAATGTATCCGTCATCATAGCGAAGGTATGATACCTTCAATTTTGAGCTATGTATACCATACGTACAAAGGAGGATGTATGAAGTTACGCTTTGCAGTTGCATTGTGTCTGGTGCTCGTTGCAGGACAGGCACGGGCGGCAGGGGACGTGGAGATAAAGACCGAGAAGCAAAAGCTGAGCTACAGCATTGGGGTGAATGCCGGGCATTCCATGAAGGAAAGCCTCAAGACCCAGGCAATCGATGTCGACCCGGTCGTTCTTTTAAAAGGGTTGAACGACGGTATTACGGATGCGAAGCAGCAGATGGGCGAGGAGGAAATGAAGAAGATCCTTGAGGATTTGCAAAAAACGCTGATGGCAAAGCAGCAGGAACAGGCGGCAAAACAGCAGGAGCAGGCAAAGGTCGTTTCTGAAAAGAACAAAAAGGACGGGGAAGCCTTCCTCGCGGCCAACAAAAAGAAAGACGGCGTTGTCACCATGCCGAGCGGACTGCAGTACAAGGTCCTGGTCGCCGGCAAGGGCAAGTCTCCCAAGGCCACCGATACGGTGACCGTGAACTATAAAGGCACGCTGATCGACGGCACGGAGTTCGACAGTTCCTACAAACGCGGGAAACCGGCGTCCTTCCCCCTGAACCAGGTGATCCCGGGATGGACCGAAGCGGTCCAGCTCATGAAGGAAGGGGCCAAGTGGGAGCTCTATATCCCCTCGAGCCTTGCCTATGGCGAGCGCGGCGCCGGCGCCAACATCGGCGGGAATGCCACGCTGATCTTCGAGATCGAACTTTTATCGATCAAGTAAGCAGTACCCTGATGTGCGTAAGCTCAGGCCGGCCTTCGGGCCGGCCCTCTGCTTATGAGAAGGGAGGGGATACCATGCGATACCTGGTTATCATTGCGTTGCTGTTCGTGAGCGTGCCTGGTGAATGCCTTGCCTGGAAAGAATCGGTTCTGTCTATCCCCCCGGCACAGCGGCGGCAGGCGAACAGCTGGTTCGCGAAAGGCTCCCAGTTGGAGAACCGCGGGGAGTACGATGCGGCAATAGCTGCATATTCCCGGGCAGTTGAACTGGATCCGATGCATGTGCAGGCCTATATCGGCCGCGGGTTTGCGCAGAGCATGAAGGGGAACTATGACCAGGCCATTCGCGATTATACGAAGGCCATAGAGCTGGACCGGTGGTCCGTAGCGGCATACAATAACCGGGGGCAGGCATATGCCAGGAAGAAAAACTATGACCTGGCGATCAAGGATTACAGCAAGGCCATTGACTTCAATACGAACAACCCCGTGTACTATTACAACCGGGGCGCCGCCTATGCGGCGCAAGGAAAGTATGAACCGGCTATCCAGGATTATAATGTCGCCTTGGCCTTCGACCTGAAGAACGCCGAGGCCTATGCCAACCGCGGCGCCGCCCACTATAAAGCGGGAAATATGCAGCAGGCCATTGCTGATCTTAAAATAGCTTGTGACTTGGGTGTCGGTACTGCCTGCAAGAACCTGCAGATCGCTGAAGGAAAGAACTAGAATGACAACGTAAGTGATTTTTGACTTTTTGCGAATGTAACTTCTTCACCCACGCCATACTATCTGTTGCTTCCTGTTCAAGCGGTGTCGTAACCTCGGCCTCGGATCATTTCCCCTCTTGCACCGGCCCATTCCATTCCTTCAGTTTTCTGGTGATGAACGAAACGATCTCTTCATGTTCTTCCGTGCCGCGATCCCTGATCCGCAGAGGACCGCCAAAGGCGAAGTGCACCGGGCGTGCCGGGTCTATCTTGCCGTAATCCTTCAGGAGCGAACCGTTGCCCCAGGCGTCTGTTTTGAGGGCGATCGGGACGACGGGCACGCCCGCTTTTTTCGCCAGTTTGATCCCGATGGTGTTGAATGCAGCCGGGTCGAAGCCCGCAGAACGAGTGGTCTGGGGAAAGATGATGATCGAAAGGCCGGCGGCGAGCCTTGCCGTACCCCCGTCCAGGACCGCTTTGAAATCATCGCGGGCATTTACTCTGCCGACCGTGATCGGGTTCCGCGCGCGCATGATGTGCTTGAAGATGGGATAGTCGACCAGGCTCTGCTTCACCACAAAGGTCGTATCCTTGATGGGAGCAATGAGCGTCGGGAGCACAAAAGTCTCGAGCGTGCTCATGTGGTTCCCGATGAACACGCAGGGGCCGTCAAAGGAGGTGATGTTCTCAAAACCCGTTACCTCCATGATCACGCCGACACGTTCGAGGGCGCGGAGCGCAAGCAAACTATCGCGGCACCAATCGGACGTAGCGTAGCTCCCGTGTTTCGCCTGCCTGCTGCCGCATGCGACGATCCGGACCAGTTTCGGGTAAAAAGTGAGCGACGGGAAAGTTTTTGCCGAAAAAGAGATGCGTTGTTTAGTTGTTGTGTAGCGGTTGTTTTCAATGGTTAACGTATCCACAGAAATTCTCCTGCGCGGGATGTGCGATCTGCCTCTGAATGCTGCGCAGTATACCATGGGGGGGGCCGGGTACGGAAGGAAAAATGCGGAGCTTGCTTCGCAAGACGGGTTTTACTGCAGATCGGGAGAGGGCCGTTGGATGTAGTAGCCCTGGGCGTAATCGATGCCGGTGGATTCGACCTGGCCCAGGATCGCGCTGGTTTCCACATACTCGGCGATCGTCTTGATCCCGAGGTTCTCTGCCAGCGCCGCAATGCTCTTCACGATCGCCTTCTCGGTCGAACCGTTCTCTCCCATGTTGCGGATGAATTCCCCGTCGACCTTCAAATAATCGACGCTGAAAGTTTTGAGATACTGGTACGAGGAATAGCCCGCACCGAAGTCGTCGATGGCGAAGCGAAACCCTTCTCCCTTCAGATCGTGGACGAAATGCTCCACGAGGCTAAGGTTCTTTACGGTATCGCGTTCCGTGATCTCGAACACCATTTTGGAGGGGTCGATATGGTAATCCGTGAGGAACCGGCGGACGGTCGGCATGAACTCGTTCAGGATCAGCGCTTTAGGGGACAGGTTCAAAAAAAGATAGCCCGTGTAGTTTTTTTCGCGCACCCGGGAGAAGGCCATGTCGATGAGCTGGTAGTCGATCTTGCCGACGGCACCCATCCCTTCAGCCGTTTCAATGAACTCCGCTGCTGCGATCACCCGGTCCCCGACCACGATGCGCGTCAGGACCTCGTAGGCCTCGATCTTCATGGTCTTGATGTTCATGATCGGCTGGAAATAGGGAACGAACTGTTTGCGGGATAGCGCCTCCAGGATCATGATGTTCTTTTCGCCGATGCTTTTCAGGGCGGCGACATTATCCTGGTCGGTCGGCATGCTCAGACGGTCCTTGCCAAAGGACTTGGCTTGCGACAGCTTGCTGTCGGCGAGCAGGTAGAGGTCCCGCGCCTCCTGTGCATGGTCCGGATATACGGCTACGCCGATGGAGGCTGTTCCATTGAGCGTCCCGCCCTCCGGCAGCGGAATCGACAGCTCCCGCACGCTTTCGATGAACCGCTGGGCCACGATATACGCCTGGCCTTCGTCGCAGACCGGCAGGATTGCCGTGAACTGGTCGCCGTCATAGCGAGCGGCAATGTCGCCGCCCCTGACCGCAGTCCGCAGGATCGAAGAAAAGCTCTTGAGATAGGAATCGCCGATCTCATGTCCGTACGTGTCGTTGACGGTCTTGAAGTTGTCTATGTCGATGACGAGGAGCGAAAACTTGTACCGCTGACGTTTCGAGCGCTCGGTCTCGTATTTGAGCAGGTCCCAGAACGAGATCTGATTGTAGAGGTTCGTGAGCGGGTCCCGCGTTGCAAAACGCTCCACCTCCCGGGTATAGAGGGCAATGGTCCTGACGGACTCCGCAATATCCGCCAGTGCCGTGAGCATGCTATCGCCCGCGATCTTGTCCAGACCGCTCCAGCTGCGCCCGGACCTGATGCCTACGCCGACGATACCCCGGGACGACGGTCTGTCGACTGAAAAATCCCGTGTTTCAATGCTCACGCGCAGGGTCGAAAAATCGGGCAGCGATGCGTCCGGGAGCGCGGTGGTCTGTATCAGGGAATATTTCGGAATCGTACCGAAGGCAGGGTAGGCAGCTATCTTTTTCATCACTATCTCTTCAATGATCTGCCGGGTATCGGGCGGAGGTGTGATCTGCCAGAACAGGTCGAGCGCGTACCGTTCATCATCGCCGGGTTGGAACGTAAAGGCAAAGCATACATCGAGAACGTCGCCTGCTTCGATAAGCAGTGCGCTGGTGCGTTTTCTCCAGTGCTTCAGGGTATCCGATGACAGGGCAAGGGTCTTCAGGAGCTCCGCCTGAAATTTCATGAGGCGTTCTGTTTTGTCGTTATTGGTAAAGATATTCCTGATGCCCATAGCAATACCGTTCGGATCTTTTGACATGACCAAGTTCAAGTATAGCGGAGGAGATGTTTTTGTCAATAAAGAAGTGTACAAATAAGTGCATTGTGTCGAGGGGCGCAAAAAACCTTCGGATCGTAAAAGAGCTTGCAATCACAGGAAAAAAAAGAGAAAATGCCGTCCATGAAATCGCTGACAGAGCTGGTCGCACAAATGGTGATGCCGAGGATCAACGGCGTGCAGCTTGAAGATGCCGCCTATCGTCAGGAGATCGAGGCGCTGGTCCGGGAAGGTCTGGGCGGGTTCATCCTCTTCGGCGGCACCGTAAAGCACACGCCGGCCCGGCTTGCCGCTCTCCAGGCGCTGGCAACAACGCCGCTTTTGATCTCCTCTGATGTGGAACGGGGGCTGGGCCAGCAGCTTCAGGGCGGCACCCGCTTCCCGAGCCAGCGTGCGGTCGCAGCGGCGATCAGCCGCAGTTCATCGTCCGATGCTGGACTGCTCCGGAGCATGCTCGATGCGGTGCGGACCGAGACGAGAGCGGCAGGCATCCAGATCGTGTTCTCACCGGTCATGGATGTGAACAACAACGCCGACAATCCGATCATCTGCACCCGGGCTTTCGGCGATGAGCCCGAGGTCGTTGAGTGGTTCGGATCGCAGTATATCAAAGGTCTGCAGCACCCGAACAAAAATGGCAAGCTTGATCTTCTTGCCTGCGCCAAGCACTTTCCCGGTCACGGCGACACGGACCAGGACTCCCATTCCGTGCTGCCCGTGATCCACGCGGACCGGGCGCGGCTGAACAGCGTGGAACTGCCGCCGTTCCGCGAAGCGGTGAAGGACGGCGTCGGCACGATCATGGTGGCCCATCTTCTCGTTCCGGCGCTGGATGGGGATAAACCCACGACCTTCTCGAAAAAAACGATCACCGCCCTGCTTCGCGAGGGCATGGCTTTCGACGGATTGATCGTGTCCGATGCGCTTGATATGGGGGCGCTGGCCCAGGCCTATTCCCAGGAAGAGATCGCGGTCCGGGCCGTGGCAGCAGGCATGGACATCCTCCTTCATCCCGTTGACGCGCGCGTGACCATCAAGGCCGTGGCAGCGGCAGTCGAGCAGGGCAGGTTGACCAGGACCAGGATAGAAGAATCGGTCGGCAGGATCCGCGATGCCAAGATGCGGCTCGGGCTTTTCGATCCTGCTGTAACCTCGATCCCGGAGATCGATTACGAACAACATCGCAGCCTTGCCCGCGAATTGAGCCGGAGGGCCTTGCAGATACTCTCAGGAGACAGGATGGTGCTGCCGCTTGGCAGCGATAGCGCAGCCTGCTTCATGCTCGATGACGATGCCGAAGGCAGGGGAGACGCTTTTCTCCGAACGCTCCAGGCCAAGCTCGGTACGTTCAGCGGGATCGTGCTCACGCCTGATACGGAATTACAACCGTCGCACCTCGGTGAACAGATCGCAGCTGCCGGTTGGGTCGTGCTCCCGATCTTCTCGAAGATATCCGCATCCAAAGGCCGCTCGGGCATATCGCCCAAGCTCCAGTCCATGGCCCTACAGGTCATCGCAGTTGCCAAGGCCGCAAAAAAGCGGTCCGTGGTCATTTCGTTCGACAGCCCTTATATCCTTGAACAGTTCCAGAACGCCGATCTCTGCATCGCTGCCTACGACCGTATGGACGAGATCCAGCAGGCCGCGGCGGAGATGCTGGTGGGAGTTAGAAGTGAGAAGTGAGAAGTAACCCTGTACCCTGTACCCTGGACCCCGGACCCTGCTTTTATGCTAATCCTCATCTTCCTCTCATTCGCCTTCATCCATAGCATCACGGCCTCGCAAGGGTTCAAGCGGCTCTGTCAGCAAATGCTCGGCGAGACCTTTATGCGCGTATGGTATCGCTTCCTGTACAATGCCGTGAGCGGCTTAACGGTTGCTCTTGCGTTCTTCCTGATCTCTCAGGTCCCGGACAAGACCCTCTGGACCGGGCCGCTCTGGTACCAATGGTGCATGCACGCCATACAGCTTGGCGGGCTGGTCTTCGGAGCGCGCGCCTTCGAGCACCTCGATACTGCGGAGTTCATGGGATTCAGGCAGGTATGGCGATATCTGAGGAAACGGGAGACGGCAGGGAACATCGAGGGTCTTACGCAGAGGGAACTGGTCACGACCGGGGTCTACGGTATTGTGCGCCATCCCCTGTATCTTGCCGGCATCATTATTTTTACCTTTGAACCGAATATCACCGTCAACGGCCTTACAGTCACCATTCTTGCCGATCTCTACTTTATTTTTGGATCGTTCATCGAGGAGCGCCGGTTCATCGGGACCTTCGGAGACCAGTACCGGGAATATCAAGAGCGGGTGCCGAGATTGGTGCCGTTCTGCTAAAACTTGTCTATCTACTTTTTTTACAATATCGCATTACCTGTCGCTGTCCAGTACTGCGATATAGGGCAGGTTCCGGTACTGCTCTCCATAATCCATCCCATATCCCACCACGAACAGATCCGGAATTTCGAATCCTTTGTAGGTGATCGGTATCTCGACAGTTCGCCGCGGCTTTTTGTCGAGCAGTCCCACGATTGCAAGGCTTGCCGGTCCCCGTTCTGAAAACCGCTTATACAAACATGCCATGGTTTCACCGGTATCGATGATCGTGTCGATGAGCAGCACCTGTTTGCCGCGTATGTCAGTGGTGATATCTTTGCTGATGGTAAGTTGCCGCGAAGAAACATTGCCAGACCCGTAGCTTGACGCCAGGATAAAATCGACAGTGAGAGGGACGGTGATGTGGCGAACGAGATCAGTGAAGAAGACCAGTGCGCCTTTCAAGATGCAGATCGCAACCACCTCTTTGCCGGCATAATCTCTCGATATGTCCTGCGTCAGCTCGGTTACCCGCTGTTCGATCGCCTGCTCGTTAAAGAGTATTCGGTGTATTTCTTCCATGAACCTGGCCTCGCTCCTCGGTAGCACGCTCAATGCGTCGGGTTGAGCGAGGTTGAGCGTGGCCCCAGGCCGGCAGGTGGCACGGCGGTGGGCGATTTGGTGAACTTCCAATCACTGTATATGGTCTTTCCTTCGAAGTCCATCAGCCCTTCAGGAAAACCCGCTTGCTTGATCGGGGTTTTTTCGCTTTTGCTGAACACTCCTTTGATCGTGTTCCCATGAAACATGTCGCGGACCAGTTCGAAATCTTCTCCGGTTATGGGGTCCTTGTATCGCTGGCGCAGATGCCTCTTGCCGGCCGGCGATCTTTCGTCTTTGAGCAGGACTTCGATGGTGTTGGGGAACTGGCGCCTGCCCTGGTAGTTATAGTAACTTTCAATAGCCAGGCGGTACTGGTTGCCTCTGAAAAGCAGTTCTTCTTCCTTTTCGCGTTGAGCGACATTCTGCCACGACTTGGCAGCCGACCCGAGGGTGATGCCGATGATCACTATGGCGGCGAGCAGGGCGATGTAAGTAAAGCCGTTACGATTGCGGATTTCCCGATTCGATCGGGACGGGTCTCCTTGCGGATTGCGGAATGAGGGGCTGACCGAATCGTGGCCGTTAAACTTTGCGCGATTTTTCTTCATTCCATCTTTCCCTGGCTCATGAACTTGCCGTTGCACTCGTAGAAGACTTCCGTGGTTGTCTGGTCCTTGCCGGAGTTGTTCGGTGCGAACAGGTACTGAAGGGACTGCTGCTCCTGATCAACGGTAAGTTCAAGGGTTAGAATGTTGTTCTCGAAACGGCCTTTCCGGTTCTGCCAGAGCAGTGTTGCTCCGGTTGGCAGGGTTTCTACGATCTTTGCGCGCACCGGGCCGGTGGAAGAAAAAAGCGCTATTTCGCGCGATGATTTGTCGTTGGCATCGTTCTTGGGAAGGGCGTGCAGCACAATGTTCCTGAGCAGCAGGCCATAGAGCGGGATGGTCCCGGCATCTCGCAATGAGCGGACCACGGAGAAGGGCGCCAGCATGATCGTGCCGCCTTCGCTCCGGTCGATCAGTATCGCAGGCTGACCGGTGTTGTTCAAGGTTGCTGCCGCTTGCGCGCCTTTTTTCTGCGCTTCCAGGGCAGGGCCGGTCACCGGGACCGTACCGGACAGGCCGAATCCCGTTTCGCGGGCAACGGTCAGCAAGGCATTGCCTTCGTTCGCCTTGCGCTCCTTAAAGGTGAAGCCGAAAGCTTCAGCCGCTGTTCGCAGCCCCTCATCGGACCCGATCAGGACGAGCCCCTGCCCCTGGCGCAGTTGCTCACGCAGCCAGTCCGATGGCGGAAGGTTCTCACCCGCCTCGAACAGGACATAAATATTGTACCGGTTGCTCCTGGCCTGTTCCGCAAAGTCTGCGGCGTTCCCTACGATCGTAACGTAATACCCTTCCTTTGCAAGGGCTTCTTTCAGCACCGCTTCAGACAATGCGCGCTCCAGGGTCGATCCTGCAGTACCCTGCCAGACGAGCACCCGCGGGACGGGGGAGCTTGATCTCAAGACCGTAAGCGGCCCGGTGACGATCAGCGGGCGCTCGGACAGCAGCACCTCCCGTGAAATTTTTTCGGTCTTGTTGGCCACTGCGGCCTTGAACTGGAGGGTATAGGTTCCCTGGGAGAATTCCACGCTGTCAATGGTCAGGGTGGAGGTTTTTTCAGTAAAGGGAAGCTGACGACTGAAAATCGGCTTTGCCGCATCTGCCCCTCTGATCTCGATCCTGAGGGTCCCGGTCGATACGGGAATATTCCCTGCGTTTGAAGCTTTGTACTGGAGCGTGAAAGGACGGCACTGGGCAGCTGTTTCCGGCGTGCTGTCGAGCGAACCGTTCACGGCCAGCGTGGGAAGAATACCGATGTCGACGGTCCTGGACGCCAGCGGAGTTTCCCGGGAGATCTGGGCCGCGAGCGTGTAGACCCCGGCGGCGGCAGCTGCGGATCGGAATGAACGGTCGATGCGCTGTTCCTTGCCTGGCGATAGTTCGTCGATCCTGATGCTGTCCGTGTGAACAACCTTGCCGGCCGGGTCTATCAGCTGCAGGTTCAGGGCAAGGTCCTTATATGAGGCCTGGGCAAGGTTCACCGCAGAGAAGACGATCGCGATGTCCTCGTCGGAACTGAATGAGTCCTTCGTGGGGAAAACCCCGAGCAGCAGGTCGGGAACCTGCACTTCGGCAAAGACGCTGTTGTTGCCGGCATTCGATTCAATGACCGCATGATCGATGTCGACCATTGCATAGAGCGTTCGGGCGCCGCTTTTTTTATACAGCGGCCAATGAATGAGAACCACCTGTTGATCGCCGGGTATGAGCTGATGGACCGCGACCTGTTCGATCAGCTTCCCCCCGGCTGCGGGATTGCCGTCATAGAGGGCGAGACGGCTTGGACCGGCCGTGCTCTTGCCTTCGTTCCTGACCCCGATGCCGACAGGGAGAACCCCTCCTGCGGGCTTCGGAGCCTGGATGGTGGCCGTAAGGTCGGGCAGATGCGCGCCATAGATGACGGTCCGCTCTCTGGAGCTTTCGAGCGGATCACTTGCAAGGGTTGCCTTCACCGTATGCGTACCGGCTGCGATCTCCGGCACCGGAATGATCTGCACCGCGGAGCCTGCAAGTTCGAGCCGGTCCTTCCGTATGCGTTTGGTATCGAGGAACAGTTCCAACCTCGCTTTTCCCGTGCCAAAGACGTAAGCCGAGACAGCGACTGGACCCGATGGTTCATAGTAAAGCGGCTGGTTCGTGGCAATGCCCAGGACCGCGGCATTCCCGGCGTCAAAAAGCGCGCGACCCGAAGCAACGGACACGGGTTCACCCGGCAGGCCCGGACCTTCCGGCAGGCTGGTCGAGAGGCTGTAGAGCAGTTCCCAGATCCCGGCCTGGTCGATCCTGGTCGTGATCGGCAGCAAGACCTCCTGCAGACCGGCGGTCAGGGTGATAGGGCTTTCCATGGCCGGCCGCGTCTTTCCGTCGGGCCCCCGGAGCAGCAGTCTTGCAGTGACCGGAAGCGGCGTCGAGGCATTGACCTGGAGCAGAGCGATCAGGCCGGATGAACCGGGTTCAGCACGGTTCCGAACGATCGCATCCAAAATGGTTATGGTGTAACCGCTGACGGCCAGCGGCTCCTCGCCCTCATGGAGACTGCCGTCCCGTTTGTGCAGGCTCCAGTTGAACGGATAGATGCCGGTGGGCAGGTCCTTGGGCAAGGTGACGTCGAAGGTGCCTCCATCAACGACCATCCGGGTGGCAACTACGCCGGGCCCGGTCAGCGTGAGTTCGCCCAGACCCACACCGCGGACCAGAGCTTTCATTTTTTCGCCTGCTCGGGCCGCGGCCCGGTCAAAGGAAAGGCCTTTACCCGTTGGGGCAGCGGGGATACTTCCCCGCGCCAGCAATCTTCCGCTTAAGTGATAGATCGAATAGGAGATGCGTTTGGCGGCACCATCGGTTGACGAAAAGGTGAGCTGCGTTTTATCAGCCGTGAGCCGGAAGGTTTTTTCCTGGCCTGCCATGCGCATGAAAAACTCCTGGTTCTGCGCGATGCCCGATGGATCAGCGGTTATTGCCACCGTGAGCGAGGGGCTTCCGTCGGTCTGCTCCTGCCGGGATTCAACGTAAAAGGTCAGCGGGAAGGGGGGCATGGGCTGTTTCTGTTTTGGGAGAGGCGCTGCCACGGTCGGCTGGCCAAGGGAGAACCGGCCGGAGTCAGCTTCGGCTGCCGTGGTGACGGTCCTGCCCGCGGCATCGAGCAGCACGTATTCCAGATGGTAGTTGCCGGGAGCCAGGTCCGCCGGGATCGAGCAGGAAAAAGGCAGGCGCACGGTTTTTTCCTTCATGGCCGGAAGTTTCACGATCTGGTCCGGGGCTGCTGTTTTGCCGCGGCCCACGATGGATATCCGAGCTGCAGAGGCTTCTCCCTGATCGGTCCTGTGGATCAGGATGGGGACATCCAGTTGCCGGCCGCCCGCCAGGGTCTGCAGGTTCTCCGGCGCCTTGGCCCACTCCACGAGGTCTCGAAGCAGGATCTTTTCGTCCTGCTCCAGCCGGCCCTGGCCAAAGGAATAATCGGTAAAGAGGGTTGTGATCACGACCCAGCCTGTGCCCACGGGGTAGACGACCAGCGTGGGATACCCGTCAGCCCGGGCCAGCAGGATCTGCGCCTTTTCAGGCCAGGAGGAAAGGTACCCGCTGGTCTCGATGTCCGGTATGCTTTTCCTTGTTCCAATGAGCATGGGGTGCGCGGACTGGATCGACGAGGCGCGGAAGAATGGATTGTTGTCCTGCGTCCAACCGGCGCCGCTCACCGCAGTTTTTGAACCTTCGGGCACGGGAAGGGCCGCAAGATCGCCGCCATTCCGCTGGGCAAAGACGATGGCGACGCCTCCTGACCGCACATAGGCAGCAAGGCTTGCCTTGAAGAACGCCGAATTTGCGTGGCCGGACAGACCGCCTGAGGGGATGATCAGGAACGGTTTGGTCTTTTCGAGCCCGGCCACATCGCTGCTGTCCACCAGGACCGCAGGTTCACGAAGCGCGGAAAGCAGGGCGGGCCAGGCTTCGAAGAACCCGCTTTTGAGCACGGCGGCATCGGGGCCGGCAAAGAGCCCGGCATCGAGCAGAGTGTCGCGGACGCCTTTTTTTATGCCGGTCCTGAGCACGGCGGTCGGATCGTCGGAGGTCGCCGCGGCCGGACCGGTCTGGTGTGCAAAGGCTTCACCTGCCGGGTTGGTGCCCTGGGGGAACCAGAACCCTTCGTTGCCCCCTTCCTGCGCCAGGGCAGGGATGGAGACGCAGAGCAGCAGCACGGCAAGGATGAGTGGTTTTATTTTTAGAAGGGATGTGGTCATAAGAGTTAATGAAAAAAAAGGTAAATCTAAAAAAACCTTTGACACGGAAGAATCGGATTAACTGCGGATAAAGGCGGATAAGGCCAGAGGCAAGGGGCTCCATGAAGGGAAAACCTTTTTAGCAGTATCCGCTGTTATCCGGCTTTTATCCGTGTCGCTTAGAAGCGCCTACTTTTGGCTATCCGTGTCCAAGGTTTTTTAGATTTTTTCCCGTTATTCTATAAACGTCACCCGGTTGATCTCCTTCAGGGTGGTTACGCCGGCCAGGACCTTGGCAACAGCCGATTGGCGCAGGGTGGTCATGCCTTCGGAGATCGCGACCTTTCTGAGCTCCGAAGACGGCCGTTTTTCGAGGATCATCTCCCTGATATGGTCGGAGAGGTCAAGGAACTCGTGAATGGCTTTCCTGCCGCGGAACCCCGTAAAGTTGCATTCCTTGCACCCCGGGGCATCGTAGAACACATGGTCATGGTACTGTTCTGCGTCCATGGCGGAATCGGTGAGGTCCTTGCGCGAGATCGTGACGGGTTTCTTACAGTGCATGCAGAGGATGCGCACGAGCCGCTGCGCCAGGATGCAATTAAGCGACGAAACGAAGTTATAGGGCTCGATGCCCATGTTCAGGAAGCGGCCGAGCACGTCGAAGGCGTTGTTGGCATGCACCGTGGTAAAGACCAGGTGCCCCGTCAGCGCGGACTGGACCGCGATCTGGCCTGTCTCGGCGTCGCGGATCTCGCCGACCATGATCTTGTCCGGGTCGTGGCGCAGGATGGAGCGCAGGCCGCGCGCGAAGGTGAGGCCCTTCTTCTCGTTCACCGGTATCTGCGTCACGCCCCTGAGCTGGTATTCAACGGGGTCCTCGATGGTGATGAACTTGTCCTCGCCGGTGTTGATCTCGGTCAAGGCCGCGTAGAGCGTCGTGGTCTTGCCGCTCCCGGTCGGGCCGGTGACGAGGACCATGCCGTAGGGCTCGCGAATGCTTTTGCGGAAACGGCGCAGGTCGTTCTCGTCGAATCCGACGCTGTCGAGGCTCAAGGCATTGACGCCGGCGGTCATCGATTCCTTGTCCAGGATGCGGATGACCACGTCCTCGCCGAAGGCGGAGGGCAGGATGGAGACGCGGAAGTCGATGGTCCTGCCGCCGGTCCGGATCTTGAACCTGCCGTCCTGGGGCACGCGGCGCTCGGCGATATCGAGGTCGCTCATGACCTTAAGCCGCGACACGATGGCGCTGTGGAACTTGATGTCGATCGGCTCGGTGGCAAGGTAGAGCACGCCGTCGATGCGGTACTTGATCAACACGTTCTTGTCGGTCGATTCGATATGGATGTCGCTGGCGCGTCGCTGGATGGCGTCGAAGATCGTGGTGTGCATGAGCTTGACGATGGGGCTTTCGTCCTTGTCGATGCTCTCCAGGGACAGGACCTCCTCGCCGTTCTCCTGCTCCTTGACGATGTTGAGCTTGAAGTCCTCCGATACGTTATGGAGCACCCGCTCGGAGGTGCCGCTCCGCTTGACCACCGCCATGATGGCCGAAGCGGTGCTGACGCAGACGTCCACCGGACGGTCCAGGATCATCTCGAGCTCGTCAATGGCCGGGATATTGTTCGGATCGGTCATGGCCACGACGATGCCGCCGCCGTCGGTCTCCTCGACGGGCACGAACTGGTAGCGCTGCATGAGCTCCACCGGGATCTTTTCGAAGAAGGCGGGATTGATGCGGAACTCCGCGAGGTCGAGGTAGCGCAGGTCGCGCTGCTCGGCAAGCGCCTGGGCCAGCACCTCCTCGGTGATGATCCCGTCGGCGGCCAAGAGCTCGCCGATGCGTTTTCCCCGGCTTGCGGGCCGTGCCAGGATCTCGCTGATCTGCTCCTGCGTGGTGAGCCCCTTGGAAACGATGATCTCGCCGAGCCTTTTTCTTCTGAAGGATGTCATTTGAGCCGCGCCCCCATTTCGAATATCGGAAGATATAAAGCGACCACGATCACCGCAATGACGATGCCCATGGTGAGCATCAGCACCGGCTCGATCATGGTCGTGAGCAGCGTGAGACGGTTCTCGACCTCCTGGTCGTAGAACTCGGCCACATCTTCGAGCATCTGCGGCAGGTCGCCTGATGACTCGCCCACCTCGATCATCCGGACGGTCATATCGGGCGCGATCCTGGTGCTTTCGAAGGCGCCTGCCAGGCTTACGCCTTCGATAACCTGCTGCCGGGCGTCGGTGAGCCGGCGGGCGATCACGGAGTTGGCAATAACGCCAGCGGTGGTGTTGAGCGCCTCGACCAGCGGGATACCGCCGCGGAGCACTGCTGCAAGCGTGCGGGTGAGCTGCGCCAGGACATACTGGGTCACCAGCGTGCGGACGAGCGGAATTTTGAGCACGAGGCCGTCGAGCGCTGTCTTGCCCTTGGCGGTCCGCTGCCAGAAGTAGATGCCGAAGCCGGCGGCGATGATGCCGGAGAAAATGAAGGGAAAATAGGTCGTGAACACGCTGGTGAACGTTACGAGCAGCTTGGTCAGGAAGGGGAGCTCACCGCCATTGTCTCCGTACATCTGGGTGAAGTTGGGAATGATGTACAAAAAAAAGAGCAGCAGCACAGCGCCGAGCGCCATTACCAGAAAGGCGGGGTAGGCCAGCGCCGTGACCAGCTTGCGCTTGATGGCCAGCATCTTTTTCTGATACGCGATGAACCGGATGATCACCTCAACGAGGGCGCCGCTCTTTTCCCCGGCACGGACCGTTGCCGTGTAGAGCGGAGCAAAATAGGCAGGGTGGTTCGCCATGGCGTCCGAGAGCGCAGCGCCCGCCCGGATATCGTGCAGGATGCTGGTAAGCGCGGCATGGAAACCCAGCTTTTCGGTCCGTTTTTGCAGGATCTCCAGCGATTGCACAATGGGAAGGCCCGCCTTGATGAGCGTGGCAAACTCCTGGTTAAAGATGAGAAAGTCCTTGGCAGAGCCGCGGGTGGTGCCGAGTCCGATCTTCTTTTCCTGCAGCGAGGTTACGAGGTAGCCGCGGGATTCGAGGTCCTGACGAAGCTCCTCTACATCAACGGCCATCGCCTCGTCGGTTACTGCGGTCCCGTCCTCGCGCATGGCTTTATAGGTATAAAGAGGCATCCGAAATAATACCAGAGAGGGCTTGTATAAGTCAATCAATGTATTGAGAAAAGCAGGTTGGTAGGCTGAAGGCTGAAGGTGTTCAGGAAAAGAATAGAGCCTTAGGACTTTTGGGGTACCTTTCAGCCTTCAGTCTTCAGCCTAAACACCTGATCCATTACTGAGGTTCTTCCAATACCTCTTCTGTACCTTGATGATCCTCTCAGTGACCTGCTCCGCCGCAGGCGTGGAATGAACCTGTGCAGGCAGCGGTTCAGATCTCTGCATGGCCAGAAGAACGGCCCGGACCCCGTCGCGCAGGCCCTGGGGATTGTATCCGCCTTCAAGCGTAAGCAGTACCTTGCCGCCGCAGGTCCGGTCCGCAATCTCCTTGATGAGTCCTGCCAGTGCGCCGAAGCCCTCGGCCGTTACCTGCATGCCTCCGAGGGGATCTGCAAAATAGGGGTCGAACCCGGCTGATACGAGGACAAGTTCCGGCTGGTATTCGAGCGCGATGGGCCTCAGGATGCGGTCGTACACGGAAAGATACTCCACATCACCAAAGGCCGCAGGGAAAGGTGCGTTCACGGTGAATCCTTCGCCACGACCCGTTCCGACCTGGTCGAAGTTGCCTGAGCCGGGATAGTGGGGGTACTGGTGGGAGGAGAAGTAGAGCACGGACCGGTCGTCATAAAATGAGTTCTGGGTGCCGTTCCCGTGGTGGAGGTCCCAGTCAACGATGAGGATCCGTTTCAGCCCGTACTGTTCTTTTGCATAGGCTGCCGCGATGGCGACGTTGTTAAAAAGACAGAACCCCATGGCATGCCCGGCCTCGGCATGGTGGCCGGGAGGACGGAGGAAGGCGAAGATCGATTGCGGATTTCGGATTTCGGATTGCGGATTGTGAAACAGGGAGTCAACTGCCTGGAGCAGGCCGCCTGCGGCCAGGCGGGCGATCTCGTAGGACCGGGCGGACAGTCCGGTGTCAGGGTCGAGCTGGGCATGGACCTTTCCTGCCGTGTTCGCCACGTGCTGGATATACATTGGATCATGGATCAGCGCGAGCTCTGATTCTGTTGCCAGGCGCGGTGTGATCTTCGGGAGGTCGGGGAATTCCCTGTCAAGGAGGTCGTGGATGACCCGCAGCCGGTCAGGACTTTCGGGATGGCAGTCGCCGGGGTTGTGCTCCAGATACCGGTCGTCTCTGATGATCGCAAGGGAGGACATTGCCTGTTTTGCCTTTCTGTTGAATGCGGTAGCTTCTCCCGAATGCGTCGTAGGGGCGCAATGCTTGCGCCCTTGCTGTTGTTGCCATTGCCATCAGGGCGTATGCAATACGCCCCTACAAAAACGTCTTTCCGATACTCCGAGTGTAGCAGAAAGCTACTACATCTGATAAAAGAAAAACCCTTCAGCACAGGTATCGTGATATGCAGAAGGGTTTTTCCGTACTTGCTCCTGTAGCAGTGATGTTCCCGGTCCTACTTCTGTTCCCCCTGCCGCGCGATCGGAGCGGGCGCTACTTCCTTGTAGTTCTTCACGCCCAGCGAATCCAGCCATTTCTTCATGGCCTGCGGGGTGGGGCATTTGGCCGGCATCTTGGCGTCGGGCGAGCAGACGGCCAGGACCGTTTTGACCAGGTCCAGGGCGCTGAACTCCAGGATGTCCTGGATGTTCTTCGGTGTTGCATTGTCGATCATCAGGATGTTCTCGCGGTACCATCCGTCGCCCCGGGGGGTCATGGGTCCGCAAGGTATGTGCTCGACGTTCTTCGGGAGCGCGCCCTTTTTCAATGCGAAATTGGAAACGTCGGCGCGCAGTTGCTGGAGGCCTTTAAAGGCCGGGTTCGAGCAGATGCCGGCCTTGCCCCAGCAAATGGGGTCGAACTTGGAGATCTTGATGCCGCAGCAGTACACGTATGCCTGGGCGCCCAGTTCTGGCGCCTGGCGGATGACGATATAAAAATAGTCGTTTTTATATTCATATGAGCGTATTGCTTTTTGCGTACTCATGGAAGCTCCGTTCTCCCGGTCCGGGAATGGTATAGCGCTGGTCAATGAACGGCCATTGAACGGTCGTCGCTCAAGGCGTCTCATGCCCGAGATGCTCTTACCTGGTTTTGCTCTTTGTTTTTGCCTTTGTCCTGGTCTTGGCAGGGGCGGTTTTTTTCTTTGGAGCTGGTTTTGCTTTTACTTTGTCCTCCAGGTACTTAACGTGTTTTTTCAGCCCATCGATCTCGGCGCTCGCATCCCTCAGCATAAGTTCGAGCTTCATGTTGTCCTGCTTCACCAGTTCTATTTCCTGGTTCTTGGCGTTCAACTCGTTGCGCGCTTTGTTCGCATAGCCGAAGCTTACGATGAGGAGAACCACTACCAGGGCGGCCAGCGCCAGGAAAATGAGCTTTGCTTTCTGCGTGTCGTCTTTCTCGTTCCGTTCAGTTCTCTCCATGCCTTATTTCTATCCTCCCTCTCTGGTACGACAAAGATATGTTAGTGGTATCGTTTTACTTCGAACCTGAACAGCTTGACCGGCGTGCCCGGTGCAATGCCCGCCTTCTGCATAGCAATGCTGACCTGCTGTTCAGCAGTATTTACCCCTTCGAGGTCGGGCAGCAGCAGCCCGCGCTTTCCGCCTGCCTGCACGATCACGCCGTAGCGCTTCGGGTCGAGCAGGCTTTTGTCCGTGATCGGTTCGGTCGGCGACAGCACGTCCACACTATATTCAATGGTGTCCAATTCGTGGTCGCGGATACAGGCAAAGCGCGGATCGCAGGTTGCGGCACTGATCGCGTTCCGAACGACCTCGTGAGCCACATTAGGCTCGGCAGGCTCAAAGGTGCCGATGCAGCCCCGGAGCATGCCTTTTGATTTGAGACAGACGAACACGCCTGCCTGCTGCGAGAACTCGGCGGGAAGATCGTGCTCCGGCGGGGTGAGGATGCTCCCATTCCGGATGTAGAGCTCAACTGCTTCTTTTGCCAGAGCTACGAGAGGGTGCATTACATCTCCCGTTGTACCACGTAATCCGCGAGGGCCAGAAGCGCCTGGCGCGGCGACGAATCCGGGAACACGTTCAGGTCAGCCTTGGCCCCATCGGAAAAGGACTGTGCCACCGCGAGCGCCTCATTGACCGTATCGTACTTTTCCATGATGCCGATGGTATAGCTGAGGTCGGCGTCGGCCATGGCCTCTGCCTGCAGGATCAGGCCGAGACGGCTTTTTTCTTCGGGAGTGGCCTTGCGGATGGCATAGATGAGCGGAAGCGTGACCTTGCCCTCGGCCAGGTCCTTGCCGAGCACCTTGCCGAGCTGCTTCTGGTCCGCGGCATAATCGAGAGTATCGTCGGTGATCTGGAAGGCATAGCCCAGTTTTTTCCCGTAGGCCGTGAGCGCGTCTTCCTGCGAAAGAGGGGCCTTGCCGATGATGGCGCCGAGCCGGCACGATGCGGAAATGAGCACGCCGGTCTTGCACTCGACCAGGCGATAGTAATCGGTTTCGGTGATGTCGATGTTCTGGATCTGCATGAGCTGCAGGACTTCGCCCTCGGACATGGTCGTGGTGGTCTCGGAGAGAACGTCCATGACCCGCTGGTTCTGGAGGCGGACCCCATGGTAGAGGGCTTTCGAGTACAGGTAGTCGCCCACGAGGATGCTGGCCTGGTTGCCCCAGAGGGAATTTGCCGAGGATTTGCCGCGACGGACCTTGGCTTCGTCGATCACGTCGTCGTGCAGGAGCGAGGCCGTGTGGATGAACTCGACCACGCCGCCCAGGGTATATTCGGCGCTGTGGTCCCGGTATCCGCAGAGCCGCGCCGAGAGCAGGTGCAGCAGGGGCCGGAACCGCTTGCCGCCCGCGCCGAGGATGTATTTGCTCACCTGCCGGATAAGCTCGACATCGGTCCCCAGGCTCTCATGGATGCGGTGCTCCATGCGCTCCATGTCGGATTTGAATTCTTTTAGAACGTCTTGAATGGTAGTTATCATCACGTGGTCCCTGTGGAATGCTTAAAAAGAATAATAGGGGAGAGGCCCTGTATTGTCAAGGTTTTTTGTGGTACGGAGGAGGTGCAGTCATTGGTTTAACTGTGTGAACCGGCAGCTGGGACGCGAAATGAGGGGATGGATGAGGACACAGTTGTAGGCGGGCGAGAACATTTCGTGTCCAGTCCTTTCATCATGAGGATTGTTTCCCCTTGAACCGTTTGCCAATGGATTTTTTCATGTTCTCCACGGAGACGGCCTTCATCCCCGGCCTGTGCAGTATCCCCTCAAGATCGCCTATTTCAAGGGTCGCGGGCTCTAAAACTACTTTGCCGTTCGCTTCAACGACAAAATCAATTCTATCCCCCGGTTGGAGATGCAGGTGGTCCCTGATCTTCTTGGGAATGGTTGTCTGGCCTTTTGCTGTTATGAGGGAAGCGGGCATAGTACACATCCTTTCATAATTATAATTCCTTACTTAATGGTAAGGCGAATAGGAAGCTTTGTAAAGCGCAGAAAATAACCGTAAGGCAAAACCCGCGAAAAAGCTTGGAGCTGAAAGCCATCGCCTCAACTGCCATGCTATGCAGGTTGTTCATTCCGACCCTTTGGAAGTCGGCGCTCAATGCTCTGCAACAAGGCCAGGACATCAGCGGGAGAAATAGTGTCTCCGATGCACTCGACGCCGGAGAGCGGATTGAAGCTTCCTTTGAGCTTATCGTCGATCACGAACCTGCCCCATGCGGCTCTGCGCCTGGGTTCGTCTTTTTTGAAGTAGAAGTAATTTCCGTGAGCCGCTGCATTGCGAAGGTGACGAAAGATCTCGAATTCCGGCGATTGATCGTTATGAACGTCGGCGACGGTGTAGGCAGTGCAAAGAAGCATGCAGCAGAGGGACTTCACCACTGAATCTGCCGTAAGGTCTCCGGACAGGCGCAAAGCATGGATCTGCCCCATGTCTATGGTCAGGTCGGGTCTCACCTTGCCGCGATACCAGGCGATCGTGTCGTGGCCAGGGGCAAGAGGATTCTCCTTTTTGAAAACGTGTCCCATTCCCGCTGTTGCCGCCAGAAATGACGTGACCATTTCAAAGAACGGACTGTCATGGGTAAAGACGATAGTGGGTGGGTTACTCATTGTGATTGCTCCGATTCCGAGACTCAAGCCGCAGTTGTTAGATGACGGGATCTGTTCTGGTAAGTCTGGAACTTCCGTATTGGTTATGTAGGTTGGGCTACGCACGACAGCCCAACATCCTGTAAATTCTGTTGGGCAAGGTGAGGAGTTTTGCCCAACCTACTGGCTGGAAGGCAATAAGTCAACAAGTCAAGCCTGACCCCATACGGTCCCCTGTTTCGGTCAATAATTCAATTTATTTCAGATAATTTTCGCGGGAACTTGTTTGCTTTGCTTATCGGGAAGGCTCCGATGAACTTTTGAGCGCGAAAAATGATTGTAATTGTATCCACCTTGGGATTTGTATTTATCTTTTTTACGAGCGGATATAATTTGTTCGATATCTCATCGGTAAATTGCTTGTCATCGAATTTATCATAGGGAATTGGCACATCAACTTCTATCGCAAACATGGTCGGCTTACCACTCATAGAAAAAGTTCTATAAGAGACACCGATGTTTGTAATTGAACTTTCCATTTTGATTTTTTCTGACACCTCTTTGAGATCTGCAAAATCTGGATTTTTGTCTACTTGGTATAATAAGTTTCCAAAAAGTACTGACAATACAACAATGCCGATTATTCCACTTAAGAGTGGCTTAAGTGTAAAAGATTTTAATGTTGGTAATTCGACCTGATTGCTCGGGACGACTGCGCTTTTGAGAAGGATATCGTGCAAACCTCTTTTCTGTGGATGAAAGAGCATAAAGAAACTGTTACCTGAAAACAGCAACCCAACGACTATTAAGTAAATCGTCCCGCCAATCGCAGTATTTGTAATTCCCACCGTTGACGCTATTGAATTGCTGATTACGATATTATAAAGAGGAATAGTGATGAGAAAATACCGTCCGAGTGATACAAGAGGAGAAATAGGTTCGTTTTCGGTGGAACTGGCCTTTATCGAAAAAATCATCTTGCCAATTGATTGGCTTCTTAAAACTGAGCTTTCTAAAATAGCAAAATAGAAAGCTCCGACTATATAGCCGGGTAACCACGCATGTTGATACAATGACCCAATAGCGTTTGAAAAAGGGAACAAGGCAATAACGCAGATTATCGCAATAATTAATTCGTCAATTGTAAAAGCTAATGTTTTTTTAAAACACCCTGGAAATTTCTTCTCCGGAGTTTTTCCCTTCGCAAGAATATCGGAATCCGAGTTGTGGGCTGGGATGCCATTTTCACTCGACAAGCCATGGTTCTCTTCTGGACTCATTTTGTCTCCTCTTTATGTTTAACGCGACGCTGAGGGGCGCGGTTTTAGCGACCCTCTCGAGCGTTCTTGTTAGTCGTTATCTTTTACTCTCTATTTCACTGACCTTCTGCCTGCGAATGTCAGATTGGCCCCCCAGACAAAAGCCGATTGTTAGTGCCTGCTCGGTAATGGTCTTGAACCAAGTGCAGCCAAGCTTGGCTGTTCCGATTTGTTTGCTGGTAGTTTGATAGATATTCCGTTGAATGACTCATATTCAGTGTCGGATAGTTTGGAAGAAACTACTACTTCATAGTTCTGATTTACGCCGATTAAACCCAAGTCGAATAATGTGTGTATGTCTGCACGCAGCAGCAAACCATTTGTAATGTGGTTTGTGTTTTCTCCCATATAGGGGACTATGTGAGCAGCCTCAAGAATCTCCGGCAATTTTGTGCCGGTTATGGCGCACCGATTTTCATATACCGCTAGTAGTTTCTTTCGGAATATCGGCTGGCCGCGGCGTAAAGATATTAAGCGAGCAATTTTTTCTTTTTCCTGCTCAGCATCTTCTGGAGAGAACTCGTGAGCCTGCGCCTCTATTTCATCTTCTGTTAATGGTATCGTCTTCTCGCCTTTACCAAAAACTATTTCTTTCCAAGTGCCACTATCTATGGGGGCGGAGATCTGTATTCTTTTGGTCGAATTTCCACCTTTGCTGTTTGGATCTTCTTTCATTTCCTGCTGCGCTTTCGATATTCTTGCGAGCAACTCCCGCAAATCGACGCCTTTTAGATTTATGTCTATTTGTCCATCAATTTTGATTCGTCTATCATCTGCGTTCCATATCTGGAGGGCTTTAGAGGAAACTATTGACATTCTAATAGAACTAATGCCGATTGCGTTGCCCTCTGTGTCAATATAACTGAGACACCTCCCCTGTGGTAAATTAGAGTAGAGGGCGGGGAGGAGAAATCTATATGATAGCTTCAAAGATTAAAGCATCCCAGGGAAACAAAGGAGCCCGTAGGGCGACTGAGGTTCCCTGGGGAA
>Ga0210377_10000127_pt1 | contig 69197 bp, 64 predicted proteins | sample PLM4_65_b1redo_FD_155480 | JGI IMG/M metagenome (GOLD analysis project Ga0210377, IMG submission 155480) | Groundwater sediment microbial communities from an aquifer in East River, Colorado, USA - PLM4_65_b1 redo | ecosystem: Environmental > Terrestrial > Soil > Riparian zone | place: USA: East...
GCATTGTGTATATCTGCCTGGTTATTGTCTCCGCTGCCCTTCTCTTCAAGAAGAAGGAGTTTCCTTGATGCAAGGCCGCACAACAGTGCTCCTGCTTGCGATCCTTGTTACACTCCATGTTTTCTTGCTGGGGAAAACCAGCAATGAGGGGAAAACCCTGCCTTCAGATGCCGGGGGCGAGTTTGTCCTTCCATCGCCTGTTCTGATGATCTCTTCTTTTGAATTTAAAGGCATCGTTTCCGACCTGATGTTCATCAAAGCAATGGTTTTCATGGGAAGCACATATGAGCGCACGGAAAAACCTCGCATAAAGCCGGAGGAATGGCAATGGATGGATAAGGTCCTGACTGCCTCCACGGATCTCGATCCCTACTTTATTGACCCATATTATCTCGCTAATGCACATTTGACCTGGGACGGCGGTATGATACGCGAGACGAACATCCTTCTGGAAAAAGGAACACGTTATCGGGATTGGGACTGGATGCTCCCGTTTTATGCGGGGTTCAATAGTTTCTTTTTTCTGCACGACAATGCAAAGGCTGCGGAGTTCCTCGGGACTGCATCACAAAGACCGGGTCCGAGCGAACAGCTCCTGAGTCTTGCTTCAAGACTGGCATACAGGGAAAAGAAGACGGAGAACGCTATCCTGTTTCTAGAGGCAGTGGCAAAAAAGACCGAAGACGAACGTTTGAAAAAGACATATGAGATCCGAATTAGCGCCTTACAGGCGAGGCTGCTTCTCGAAAGGTCGGTGTTGGCTTACAAAGAGAGGTTCGGCAAATCACCGGACTCCTTGCAGCACATGATTGAAAAGGGGATACTGAAAGAAATTCCCGAGGACCCCTATGGCGGAAAATTCTCGATCGGTCTTGAGGGAGAAATTTTATGCACGAGCGATTACCTGCTCATGCCTAAACAGCGGCAACAGAAAATAACGCCTTAATGCCTGCTTTTCTTTAGTCCGTTCCGTACGAAATCACATGCTTCCTTATTGCCGAGTGAACACGCTTTTTTGAAATCGGCGATGGCATCAGTCTGCATGCCGCTCAGATAGTAAGCATATCCGCGGTTCTGGTAGGCATCGGAGAAGCTCTTATCCAATGCTATCGCAGCATTGAAATCTTGGAAAGCTTTATTAAAGAGACCCTGTTTCCCGTATGAAATACCCCGATAGACATAGGTGCGCGCATCCTTGGGATCTAACAGTACGGCTTTATTGTAATCATGTATCGCTCTGGGGATTTGTACCGCGCCGTCAAAGGCAAGGCCTCGATTGACATATAAAGAAGGCTCTCCTGGTTTTGCTGCGATTGCGCGATCCAAGTCTTCGATCGCCTTGATGTATTCTCCTTTTTTCACATACGCTTTACCACGGATCCCGTACAAACTTGGTTTGTCCGGATTCAATTGAATGGCCGCGGTGAAATCCCGAATTGCATTATCATAGCGCTCTTTCAAGATATAATAATAGCCTCGACTATAGTATGCATCAACATATGTTGGATTCAGGGCAAGCGCTTTATTGAAATCTTCCAGTGCGTTATCCATTTTATCTTGCGATATATAGGCGACACCGCGATTGTGGTACGCGACAGCAAAGTCGGGGAAAAGCGAAATGGCCTTGTTGTACTCGTCGATCGCTTTTTCATAATTTATCATCCCTACAAGGGAGACTCCCCGATTCACGTAGACGTTATATAAACCTTCTTTTGAACCGATTTTTTTCTTACCATACAAAAAAAGAGCTTGGTCATAAAGTGCAAAGGCCTTGTCAAACTTACCTAGATTTGCATAAGCCAAACCAAGACTGTTATATCCTCTCGGTTTGCTCGGGTTTTTGGCTACGATATCGCTCCAGGAACTAAGTTCATCCCGCCACACGGTATTTCTTGCAATAGTTGAGCATGTTAGTATAAGCAGCAACGCTATGCATAACGAAAAATAAACCCTATTCATGGTAATTTCACCTGAAGATGACTTGCACCAAAGTTCCTCCCCCTCGATGGGGGAATTCAAACGTGGGGTGATGATCGAAAAGTTGATACCCTTCAATTCTCATTGCCCCTTGTGAACGGTCAATTCATGCACGATTCATAAGGAAGTATAGAGTGGCTGGGATAATGCAGCTATTTCCCTTTTCTTCGCTCCTCATGCTTGATGTCAAGCTGTTTTAATTCCTCGATGCTCTCGTTAAGACGTTCATTCTGTTTTTTCAGTTCCTGGACGGTTTTGAGTACTGATATCCATGTCCGCGCCTCGTCCGCTCTCCTGTTATCAGGATAGCGTTTGATGAATTCCGCAAACGTACGAGTTGCCTGGGCATAGTCCCGTTGGGGGTTAGCATGGTTCGCGTTGATGAGGGCAATCTCGAACAGTGCGTCAGCGGCCAGTGGCGAGTCGGGGGAGTCGGCAATGATTTTATTACAAGCCGCAGCGGCCTCCTTGAATCGTTTCTCCTTGGCGGAAATGGAGGCATCCTGAAACTGCTTTTCCGGTCCGGTCATAACCTTCGTTGTCGTCGTACAGCCGGACAGACAGATTATTGCGATCAGCAGTATAATCTTCCTCACGCATTCCTCCTCTTGTCCACGACAAAAACACTTTTCGGCATCGATTTAGCATAGTCCTTCAACTCAGCCGCGATCTCCGATGCCTCGAGGGGATTGGTGAGATGACGGTGTTCATTAGTCACAATGGCGATGGAGATGCTCATGATGGGGAACTCCATCTCGATCCCCTGCCTCGTTTTCCCGAGGATATAACCCCGCTCTCGCTCCTCTCTGTCGTAAAAATGGGGGATGCGACGGTCGAACTGGCTGATGATCTCGCTGGAGATCTCGCGCATAAATTCCGGTGTCGTGATGACCATGAAGTCATCACCGCCCACATGTCCGATGAAATCATCGGATGAACCTTTGGACTTCACCACGTTCTCGATGATCTTCGCGGTCTCTTTAATAACCTCACTGCCCCTTGCATAGCCGTACCGATCATTGAACGCCTTGAAATTGTCAAGGTCGAGCACGCAAAATGCGATCGGCTGGCTGGAGTCGATGCGTTTCTTGAGCACATTCTCGATGGCGATGCCACCCGGCAGGCGGGTCAGAGGACTGGCATCCAGATACATTTCCTCGAGTTTTCTAAGCCGTTTTCCCATGGCCAAAAAGGCCGTTGAAAGGCTCCCGATCTCATCCGCTGTTGTGATCCTGGGATCGTAGTCGAAGTTTCCTTCAGCGATATGCTCGGTGGCTTCCTTTAATTTGTGGATCGATGAGGAGATATGATGGGTAAAGATTAGCCCTGCCAGGGCTCCTACAATAATGCTAATCAGACAGAGCACAGCAGTTGTCAGAAAAGCCGTGCTGCCGATTGCGGATATCTGTTTCATTTTCACATCCTGGGACTCTTTAGCAGTGGAGGACATCACCTTGAGTGTTTCGACGAGCTTATCGAACACTTTTCTCAGTTCCTGGTTCGAGACAGCGTATGCCTGCTCGGCTTTATTCGATCGGATCAACTGGATCTCTTTGGAAAAGAGATCGGTGTATTTTCGATGAAGGCGTTCAATTAATTCCGTAGGTAGGCTTGCAGCGCCGGGAAGGCCCTTGAGTGTGGTAAGCCACGAATCGAATTCCTTTCCCCTTTTTACAAAGAGATCCCGCATGTCACTACTCTTGAGGATCAAATACCTCTTTTCATACATATCCTCTCCGAGCAGGGCATCAAGCATCTTGTCGGACGCTTCTTCCCTGACGACATCGATTTTAACAATAGTTCTGTTAAGGGTATTAATCTTCTGCAGGCTGATGAGGGCATAGGCAACGACGATTACGGTGAGCACAACGAGCGTCATGTATCCTAAAAGCATTTTACTGGCGATGTTAAGCCTTGCAAAAAGCGTTGTCGGGACCAGCTTGTCCAGTATCTCGGAATGAATGGGAATATTCATGGGTAGTAAGCAAAAGCGTATTGCGTTAGATTAACAAACAATAATGGCATTGTCAATATTATTCAGGAGTTATGCCAGAATTTAAGTTCGTGAAGCAGCGTCTGATGCACGCGATGATGCACTAAGAAATAGCACGTATTGGCCGGCTGGCAGCTGTCCCAATCTAAGAAAGGAGGGGCGAAAGATCGCCCCCGTAAGAGGATGCGACGCGGGTGATCATCATGCCAGTGATATTGCTGTGACGGGACAGCTGTCAACTGCCTGTTGACAGTCGCAGGTATCGCACGCATTCGGGTTGACGACCCATGCCTTGTCGTCCCGAAGCTCGAAAACCTTGGGGCAAAGTTCTGAGCAAAGTCCGCAACCGATGCAGAGGTCCATATCAACTGTTGGTGTAGCCATAGGTGTCTTCATCCTTTCATGATTGAAAAAAATTTTAAGACAGGATCGAACTCCGCTCGTATCCCTGGTGCTTCGTAAAGTACCCTCATCTCCACTGGATAAATAGTACCCGCTCTTCCCGATGATTTCAAGCATATTTATAAACTTACTGCTGAAAGACTGCTATGATTTAGCTCATACATCGCGCGGTATTACACTCGCTGTGCCCTGATTTCCATAATTATCTTTACAAATTCAGGGCATTAACATATAATGAGCGAAAAATGGAAATGCATAAAGTGCTTTTTTTCAAACCAGGGGCGATCGGAGATCTGCTCCATACGCTTCCGGCTTTGAAGGCATTACGAAAAAAGTTTCCCGCAGCGCAGGTCACTGTCATGGTCTCTCCCGGATTAGAGTCTCTCATTCAGGGAACGCCTTACGCGGACAATGTCCAGGTATTCGATCGAGCAAAGCACAAGAGACGTTTGAAGGACTTTATCGAATTTGCAATGCGCCTCAGGGATGAACAGTATGACCTTTTTATTGATATGCAACCATCACTGCGCTCGATGGTGCTGCGGTTGATGTCCAATGCGCGACATACCCTTGTGTACCGAAAACAAAAGAGGTCAAGGGCTGGAGAACGACGGCTCCATGCAACGGAAAATTTCCTGGAAACATTACGACCGCTTGGAATTGATAGTTCTGTTGAAAGCATCGAGCTTCAGGTTGCTGCCGAAGTACACACAAAAATTGATCGCTTCCTCATAGCGCGAAACATTAATGGTGACAGGCCTCTCATCGCACTGAACTGCAGCGTTGGCGCAGCTCGACCCGCGCGGAACTGGTTTCCCGAGCGCTTTGCGGCACTCGCCGACAGGCTGATCGATGAACTCGATGCGCAGGTGATCTTTGTTGGCGGAAACGAGGACCGGGAACTAGTCCAGCGTGTTCTTGCGGACATGAGAAACAAGGCAGTTTCCGCCGCAGGCGATCTGTCTATCCCGGAATCCGCGGCATTACTTGCAGGATGCAAATGTCTCGTGAGCGCCGATACCGGACCGCTGCATCTCGCGACTGCAGTACAGACACCTGTTGTGGGGCTTTTCGGCTCCACCGACCCGCGTCGCACGGGACCGATCGGCAGGGGACACCAGGTGATAATCAAGGATCTTGACTGCGTTCCGTGCGAGGAAAAACAGTGTCCCCTCGGCACTCGTGCATGCATGGCGGATATCACGGTAGATGAGGTTTTCAACGCTGTCGGAAAGGTCCTCAGAAAAGACACTGTATAGAATCATAGTTATACACAAATCTACTCGGTACTCACACTCAAGGATTTCGCAGCAGACAATTTATGATCTCTAAAAAAGACAGCAAACGTTTGACAGCATATATTGATCGGTTCCCATCTACCCGGATTCTCGTTGTCGGAGACATCGTCCTCGACCATTATATCTGGGGAAAGGTGTCCCGGATATCGCCTGAGGCGCCGGTTCCCGTTGTGAATGTCACGCAGGAGAATATGCTTCTGGGCGGCGCAGCCAATGTGGCGAACAATATCCAAGCCCTCGGCGGTATGGTGAGCGTGTGCGGCGTGATCGGCCATGATGAGGCCGGCAGACAACTCCTCCAACTGCTGCACAAGCAAGGTATCCGCACCGAAGGCCTCATTGTTGATCCGTCAAGGCCTACAACGATCAAGACCCGCGTCATAGCGCACAGTCAACAGGTTGTCAGATTTGACCGTGAATCAAAAGAGCGGATCGAACGCGACGCCAATCGCAGGATATTTGAATATGTCAGCCGACACGTAAAAGAGGGACTTGACGCAATTGTGCTTTCGGATTATTGCAAGGGCGTGGTTACCAGTGATCTCGTGCGAGACATCGTGAGACTTGCAAAAAAACACAAGGTGATCGTGTCCGTAGACCCCAAGGTCAGCCACTTCGGCATGTACAGCGGCGTCACCATCCTTACTCCGAATATCAACGAGGCCTCCATCGGCTCCAAAATAGAGATCGACAACGAACGATCCCTGCTCAAGGCAGGCACACTTCTGCTCAAGCGGCTGAAATGCGATGCAGTGCTGATCACCCGCGGTGAACAGGGGATGAGCCTCTTCGAGCACGGAGGCAGAGTGACCCACATACCGACCGTTGCGCGCGAGGTTTTCGATGTTACCGGCGCCGGAGATACCGTTATCAGCACGCTCACCCTTGGCATGGCGGCCAACTCAACCATGGTTGATGCTGCCCGGCTCTCAAATTATGCTGCGGGGATCGTGGTCGGAGTTGTGGGCACGGCCACGGTTAAACCCGAAGAATTGAAACTGCGAATAGAGCAGGGTGTTTAGGACAGGGAACAGAAGTATAAACATCAGCTGGCTTTTTTGTCGCGGGTTTTTTTTGTACTCTATTCTCAGTATGTTATACTTTCTCGGAGGAGCGGATTCATGAAAGGCATCATCTTGGCAGGTGGCAGCGGGACACGGCTCTATCCCATCACCAGGGGTGTCTGCAAACAGCTTCTTCCGATCTACGACAAGCCCATGATTTATTACCCTCTCTCGACACTCATGCTGGCCGGTATTCGCGATATCCTGATCATCTCAACGCCGCTTGATCTTCCGAGGTTCCGAGATATCTTCGGTGATGGTTCAGATCTGGGGCTGTGTTTCTCCTACAGGGAACAGCCGCACCCGAATGGCCTCGCTGAGGCATTTCTGATTGGAGAAGAATTCATCAGTAGGGACACCGTCTGCCTGGTACTGGGAGACAACATCTTCTTCGGACACGGCCTCACCGAGATGCTTACCAAGGCAGTTAATGATGTTTGTACTGTCGGCGGCGCCACGGTATTCGGCTATTATGTAAAAGATCCGGAACGGTACGGCATCGTAGAATTCGACAAGCAAGGGCGGGTCCTTTCCGTTGAAGAGAAACCGAAGCAGCCAAAATCAAAATATGCAGTTACGGGCCTGTACTTCTTCGACAATGATGTAGTCCGGATCGCCAAGACCATCAAACCATCACGGCGAGGCGAAATAGAGATTACCGACGTTATCACAGCCTATCTCGAAAAGAACCAGCTCCGCGTGGAACTCCTGGGCAGGGGATATGCGTGGCTTGATACGGGGACTCATGAAAGCCTGCTCGAGGCGGGTGAGTTTATCGCCACCATAGAAAAACGACAGGGACTCAAGATGGCCTGCATTGAGGAGATTGCCTACAAACTGGGATACATCGACAGGCAGAAACTGCTGAGGGCAGCCGAAGTCTACAAAAAGAACGCTTACGGAGATTATCTCAGGATGGTGGCGGAGCAGGGGGTGCCAAATGCCCTTTGAGTTCAAACCGCTTGAGATACCCGGCCTCGTGGTGGTCCGGCCCCAGGTCTTCGGAGATGACCGGGGTTTTTTCTTTGAGCTGTATAAACAATCGGAGTTCGAGCGCGGGGGGATCAAAGGGCATCTCGTACAGGACAACTATTCGAGGTCAGCAAAAGGTGTTCTCAGAGGACTTCACTATCAGAAGGCCCCCAGGGCGCAGGGAAAGCTGGTTATGTGCACGCAGGGAAGCATATTCGACGTTGCTGTTGATATCCGGAAATCCTCCCCCTCCTATGGAAAATGGATGAGCATCGAACTTTCCGCGGAAAACCGGTTAATGCTCTTTGTACCGCCGGGGTTCGCCCACGGTTTTCAGGTACTGAGCAACACCGCCGACGTGATGTATAAGTGCACGGCTGAATATTCACCCGCCGATGACCGGGGGATTATTTGGAACGACCCGGACATCAACATCGCCTGGCCGCTCAAAGACCCGGTTTTGTCCGGCAAAGACAGGATCCATCCTCTCCTCCGGGACGCTGATAATAATTTTATATCTGATCATACCTCATGAGATATCTGATTACGGGAAAAAACGGACAGCTGGCACGGGCGTTCATAAATAAATTTAACAGGCAATCGATTGACTTCAGCGCTCCCGAGGAATCACAGCTTGACATCACCGATTACAATGCCACGGTCACGGCTGTAACAGCGTATAGACCCGACGTTATCATCAATTGTGCCGCCTACAACCTTGTTGACAAGGCTGAACAGGACAAGGACAGGGTATTCGCAGTAAACGCAACAGGCCCTAAAAACCTCGCTCAGGCTGCGGCATCACAAAAAGCACTCCTTGTGCATTTCGGGTCGGACTACGTTTTCGACGGACGTAAGGAGAACGGCTTGTACACCGAGAGCGACCCGGTGAATCCGCTGAATGAATACGGCAAAAGCAAGCTTGCCGGCGAACAGCATGTCATGAATGAGCTGGACCAATGCCTGGTCCTCAGGCTGAGCTGGGTCTTCGGCTCAGGGAAACAGAATTTTATTTACAAACTGACGGAATGGTCAAGGAACAGCGATTATCTGAAAATCGCCTGCGATGAGTTCTCGGTACCGACCTATGCCGGGATGGTTGTGGATATTACGCTCAAAGCGATAGAGCAGGGCATGATCGGGCGATACCATTTGACGAGCAGTGGTTTCTGCTCCCGGTATGAATGGGCAAAGCTGATCTTGAACACAATCGGGGCGAAAAAATTCATCAGGCCCGTGACCATGGATACATTCAATCTGCCCGCAAAACGGCCGAAGTTTTCGGCAATGATCAACAGCAAGCTCGCAGGCCTTCTGAACGTTGATATCCCCACCTGGGAAGAGTCAGTACGTTCATTTTTAAGAGAAAGTGCATCGCTTCATGAATAACAACAATAGTAATAAATCGAAAACGGATGTGCTCCCTCGCTCAGCAAATATCCTGGTGACCGGCGGAGCCGGCTTTATCGGGTCCAATTTTATCAGATTTGTTTTCGAAAAAACCGATTTCACGGGCGCGATCGTCAATTACGACAAATTGACCTATGCAGGGAACCTCTTGAATCTGACCGACATTGAAAATAAATTCGGCGGGGAAAAGTATTTTTTTGAGCGCGGCGATATTCTGGATTACGAAAAAGTCAAAGAGATCGTCTCAAAATTCAAAATAAACATCATTGTCCATTTCGCCGCCGAAAGTCATGTGGACCGGTCCATCTTCGGACCCAAGGAGTTTGTTGAAACGAACATCAACGGCACATTCAACCTGCTCGAAGTAAGTCGTCAACAGTGGACAGGAAGATCTGATGTACGGTTCCACCATATCAGTACCGATGAGGTGTACGGCTCTCTCGGCGACACAGGGTATTTCTTTGAAACGACCTCATATGACCCGAGAAGTCCTTACTCAGCGTCCAAGGCCGCCTCGGACCATTTGGTGCGGGCGTATTATCACACCTACGGTCTGCCGGTATCCATCTCTAACTGCTCGAACAATTATGGTCCCTATCATTTCCCCGAAAAACTGATTCCGCTCATCATCTTGAACGCCCTCGAAGGAAAGTCCTTGCCCGTTTACGGGGACGGGAAAAATGTACGCGACTGGCTTTATGTCGAGGACCATTGCGAAGCGATTTGGATGATCCTGAATAAGGGCGTTGCAGGCGAAACCTACAATATCGGCGGTGAATGCGAAAAGCAGAACATCGAGGTCGTGAACACTATCTGCGATGTGCTTGAGGGACTTTCTCCCTTCAGGGACAACCCCGCAATCCGCAATTCGCAATCTGCAATCCGCAATTACAAAGACCTTATCACCTTTGTCATCGATCGGCCGGGTCATGACCGGCGCTATGCGATCAACTGCGACAAGATCAAGAACGAACTGGGATGGACGCAACGGCATGATTTCGAAAACGGTTTGAAGGACACGATCGCATGGTACCTGGGCAACACCGACTGGGTAAAGAGTGTCAGGAGCGGAGAATACACGAAATGGATAGACACGAACTACACCAGGAGAAGAGGGTAGTTTACACGTTAAATATTTCTCAGAAAAGTCATGTCGGCATGCAGTTGTAGTAAATATAAATTAACCTTTGGTTCTGGCTTAAACGGATTCAGAGAGGGAACGATATGAGGATTTCAGTAATCGGGACTGGTTATGTAGGTCTGGTGACAGGTACCTGTCTTGCCGAAAGCGGCAACGATGTGATCTGCATGGACATTGATGAGCGAAAGATCGAGATGCTGAATTCCGGCAAGGTGCCCATATACGAGCCAGGACTGGAAGAGCTTATTAAACGTAACGTTGCCCATGACCGGTTGACCTTTACGACAGACATGTCCAAGGCGGTTAAAAAATCCGAAATCATCTTCATTGCCGTGGGCACGCCTCCGGGGGAAGACGGTGCCGCTGACCTTAAACACGTTCTTGATGCAACCCGTCAAATAGGCAGGCACATGAACGGCTACAAGATAATTATCAACAAGAGCACGGTGCCGGTCGGCACGGCTGAAAAGGTCAAAGCCGCAGTGGCGGCTAAAACCACACATTCGTTTGATGTCGTTTCTAATCCAGAATTCTTAAAGGAAGGCTCTGCAATCGAAGATTTCATGAAGCCTGACCGTGTTGTAATCGGCGCCGATAGTGCACGAGCAATGGAAATCATGCAAGATCTGTATGCTCCATTCATCCGTAAGGGAGACCGCACACTTGTCATGGATATCAGGAGTGCGGAGATGACTAAATATGCGTCAAATGCCATGCTCGCAACCAAAATATCATTTATCAATGAAATGGCGATCATCTGTGCCAGTTTAGGGGCCGATATCGACAACGTGCGCAAGGGCATGGGTTATGATAAACGCATCGGGTTTGAATTTATGTTTCCTGGAGTGGGATACGGCGGATCGTGTTTTCCCAAGGATGTGAAGGCACTCGTTCAAACTGCGCGAGACCATGGTGTCGAGGCAAGGGTACTGAAAGCGGTCGAAGCAGTGAATGAACAGCAGAAATCGCTCTTGTCAAGCATGATCATCGAGCACTTTGCCGCGATGGGCACAAAGAAAGGTGTCAAGACCGCAAAGCCCCTTGCGGGCAAGACTGTCGCCGTCTGGGGACTTGCGTTCAAACCGCGCACTGACGATATGCGCGAGGCGCCTTCCGTGGTCATCATCAACAATCTTCTCCGCGCCGGTGCGACGATAAAGGTGCATGATCCCGTGGCGATGAACGAGGCGCGCAAAATCTTCAAAAAGAGGATCCAATTCAGCGAGGATGACTATGAAATTCTTCGGGGCGCAGATGCGCTTGCTGTCGTGACCGAGTGGAGCGAATTCCGGACTCCTGACTTCAAGAAAATAAAAAAGCTCTTGAAGAAACCGCTCATTTTCGATGGCAGGAACATCTATAATAAAGCAGAGCTCCGAAAATTGGGGTTCACCTATTACAGTATAGGGAGAACGTAACGACAGCATAGGGCATGGCGCAAAGAGCATAGAGCAAAGAGTAAAGAGCGAAGAAGGGATTTTTACCCCATGCGCTATGCTCCATGCTCTATGCGATTATTAAAGGAGTTGGCATGAGAATCCTGGTAACCGGCGGCGCGGGCTTTTTGGGATCACACCTGTGCGTACGACTCCTGAGAGACGGGCATGAAGTGCTCTGCCTGGATAATTTTTTTACCGGCAGAAAGAAGAACATTGCTGAGTTCATGTGCAATCCCTCATTCGAGCTGGTGCGACACGACATTGTTCTCCCCATTCTCCTGGAGGTGGACCGGATCTACCATCTGGCATGTCCGGCCTCGCCTATACACTATCAGTACAATCCGGTAAAGACCATCAAGACCAATATCATGGGCACGCTCAACATGCTTGGGATCGCTAAGCGGGTCAATGCGAGAATACTCCTGGCGTCCACCTCGGAGGTCTACGGCGACCCCGCTGTGCACCCGCAAAAAGAGGACTACTGGGGAAACGTGAACCCCATCGGCATCCGGAGCTGCTATGACGAGGGAAAACGCGCTGCCGAGACCCTGATGATGGACTACCATCGCCAGAACCACGTGGACATCAAAATCATGCGCATCTTCAACACGTATGGACCCCGGATGCTGGCCGACGACGGCCGCGTGGTAAGCAACTTCATAGTCCAGGCGCTCAGAGGAGAGAATATCAGCGTCTACGGCAATGGCTCCCAGACTCGCTCCTTCTGCTATGTGGACGATCTCATCGATGGCATGGTTAAACTTATGAACAGTGAGAACTTCACCGGCCCCGTGAACATCGGGAACCCGGACGAGTACACGATCCTGGACTTCGCGAAGAAGATCATTACCATGACCAATTCGAAATCACAAATTGCATACAAACCTCTTCCCTCCGACGATCCATCTCAGCGAATGCCTGATATTACCCTTGCAGAGGAGAAACTCGGCTGGAAACCCAAGGTTTCAGTGGACGAGGGGCTCAGGAGAACCATCGAATATTTCAAGAACGAATTGGCTGTCTCAAAGGCCAAATAATGAACAGGATCCTGACATCAATCCACAAATGATAAACGCATTGTATTTTAGGTATGGTCCATATGTTGATATTTCATTAGTCATTTCATTTGAACCCTCTTATGCAAAATAAAAAGGATGCGATTGTAGCCGTCATCCCGGCCCGTTACAACTCAACCCGATTCCCGGGCAAGGCTCTTGCCGACATTAAAGGCAAGCCCATGATCCAGTGGGTCTATGAAGGCACCAGGCGTTCCAAGCTTATCACCAGGGTCATAGTGGCAACCGATGATAAGCGCATCAATGATGCAGTGCAGTCGTTTGGCGGAGAGTCCTTCATGACCTCTGTACATCATGATACCGGCACGGACCGGATCGCTGAAGTCGCGACGTCGCTCGACTGCGATATCGTGGTCAATGTACAGGGGGATGAACCCCTGATCCGGCCTGAGATGATCGATGAGGCTTTATTGCCGCTTGTGCAGGACGCATCCATCCTCATGGGAACGCTTTGCAGAAAGATCGAAGATCGTGAAGAGGCCTTTGACCCGAATGTGGTCAAGGTGGTCTTCGACAAGAAAGGCTTTGCGCTCTATTTTTCACGCGCACCCATTCCGTGGGACCGCAATGCATGGGCCGGCAAAAGCTCGTGGAAGGAATTGTCCCTTGAAGGGCCCCTGTACAAGCACATCGGTCTTTATGTGTACCGCAAGAATTTTCTGATTGATTATGCAGCCATGCCCCGCACCGCGCTCGAAGCCGCGGAAAAGCTCGAGCAACTCCGCGCGTTGGAGAATGGTCACCGAATAAAGGTTGTTATCACCCAATACGAATCGTTTGGTGTTGACATCCCCGATGATTTGGGTAAAATACTGAAGCGACTCGAAGAAAATTAGACAGTGTCAAAAGTTCTATGAACACCACAAAACTTAACCACAGAGAACACGGAGAAAAATCTATCAGATGTTCAAAAACCTCTGCGAACTCTGTGGTTGGAAGTTCTCCAAAAGAGTTTTATTAAGAAACAAACGGTGCAGCAAGTAAATGGGCGCAGAGGTGGAGGGAGGACACGGTGGCCATTCCTCCATGCAATCAAGACCTTCTCGGTGCGTTCTGCCTGCACCCAGCGATTACGAGTGCGTAGTGCGAGTGCAGGGTGTGGTATATCTTGACATTATGGAAAGTTGAGAACAGGAATGGACAAAAATAAGACACCGACCAAATACATCTTCGTTACCGGCGGCGTGGTCTCGTCCTTGGGGAAAGGACTCGCGGCCGCATCGATCGGGGCTCTCCTCGAGGCGCGCGGGCTGAAGGTCACGTTTTTAAAGCTCGATCCCTATATCAACGTAGACCCCGGCACCATGAGCCCCTATCAGCACGGAGAGGTGTACGTGACCGACGACGGCGCGGAGACCGACCTTGATCTCGGCCATTACGAACGCTATACCAATGTCAACACGGGTCAGAAGAACAACTTCACCTCCGGCAGGATCTACAACAATGTCATTACCAAGGAACGACGCGGAGACTATCTCGGGGGCACGGTCCAGGTCGTGCCGCATATCACCAACGAGATCAAACGCGCGATAACGGACCTTGCGGACAATGAAGACGTCGTCATTGTAGAGATCGGCGGCACCATCGGCGATATCGAGAGTCTGCCGTTCCTCGAAGCCATTCGTCAGCTTCGATATACTCTCGGCAGGCAGAATGTGCTCTATATTCACCTGACGCTTGTGCCATTCATTCAGGCGGCGGATGAGCTGAAATCAAAGCCCACACAACACAGCGTCAAGGAGCTTCTGTCCATCGGAATCCAACCCAATATTCTCCTGTGCCGAAGCGATCGCCCGATTCCGCACGACATGAAGAAGAAGATCGCCCTTTTCTGCAATGTGGAGGAAAATTGCGTTATCTCCGCGCAGGATGTGAAATCGATCTATGAGGTACCGCTGATGTTGCACGCCGAGGGACTCGACGATCGGATCCTCGAAGCACTGCAGCTTGCGGTCCCGAGCAACAACCTCACTGAGTGGGAAACGATCGTTCGGAAAGCCAAGCATCCGACCAGAAACGTTACCATTGCACTTGTCGGTAAATATATAGAACTCAAGGAAGCATACAAGAGCCTGTGCGAAGCGCTTACCCATGGCGGCATCGCTAATGACGCGAAAGTGGACATCAGTTGGGTAGACTCAGAAGACATCGAGAGCAAGGGTGCAAAGGAAGTGCTCAAGGGTATGGACGGCATCCTTGTCCCGGGTGGGTTCGGTATCCGCGGTGTGGAGGGAAAGATAGAGGCGGTAAAATTCGCGCGGGAGGGCAAGATTCCCTACTTCGGTATCTGTCTTGGTATGCAGTGCGCGGTGATCGAGATCGCGCGTGATCTGGCGGGCATCCGGGACGCGAACAGCTCGGAATTCGACCAGAAAACAAACCAGCCCGTTATCTACCTTATCGAACAGTGGTATGATTATCGGAGCAAGTCCGTGCAGAAGCGGGATCTCACCAGTGACAAGGGCGGCAGCATGCGGTTGGGTGCCTATCCCTGCAAGATAGAGAAGGGGACCCTGGCACACCAGGCCTACGAAATGGATGATATCTTCGAGCGCCATCGCCACCGCTATGAGTTCAACAATAATTATCGGGACGTACTGAAGACTGCGGGGCTCGTGATCAGCGGGATCTCTCCGGACAATGAACTGGTCGAAATCGTGGAACTGAAGGACCACCCCTGGTTCCTCGGTTGTCAGTTCCACCCGGAATTCAAATCCACACCGCGAAAGCCGCATCCGCTCTTTACATCCTTCATCGCTGCTGCGTTGAAACAGCGGGAGCAGGGAAAGAAACCGTGACGCGAGAAATATCGATACAGAACATCCGAATAGGCGGACGAACCCCTTTTGTCCTGATCGCGGGACCCTGCGTGATCGAGTCGGAGAGCTCTACCCTCGAAGCAGCCGCTCGGCTCAAACAGATGACCACGGACCTCGGTATTCCTTTTATTTTCAAATCGTCCTTCGACAAAGCGAACCGCAGTTCAGGGAAATCCTTTCGGGGTCCGGGGATGAAGGAAGGGCTCCGGATACTCGGCCGCGTCGGCAGGGAACTGCGCCTGCCGCTCCTTTCGGATGTTCACCGATTTGAGGAGATCGGACCGGCTGCCGAGGTTCTGGACGTCATTCAGATCCCCGCTTTTCTGTGCAGGCAGACCGATTTCGTCATGGACGTTGCAAAGACCAACAGGGTGGTAAATATAAAAAAAGGGCAATTTCTTGCACCCTGGGACATCAAGAATGTGGCTGAGAAGGCGATGTCCGCAGGCAACGACAAGATCATCATAACCGAACGGGGAGTATCGTTCGGGTACAATAACCTCGTTGCGGACATGCGTTCGCTCCCCATCATCCGAGGATTTGGTTACCCTGTAGTGTTTGATGCAACCCATTCGGTGCAGTTGCCGGGAGCAGGGGGGACCGCATCATCGGGAGACCGAGCGTACGTTCCTCATCTCGCGAGAGCGGCAACGGCAGCCGGCGTCGACGCCCTGTTCATGGAAGTGCATGCCTGCCCCGACAAAGCACTGTGTGACGGGCCGAACATGCTCAGCCTGGATGATCTTCCCGCGTTGCTCAAACAGGTTCGGGATATCGATAGGATCATAAAACAATGATCGAACGAGCGAAAAAGGTTCTGAGAATAGAAGCTGAGGCAACTGCGGCGCTTATTGACCGCATTGATGAACGATTCGAACAGGCCGTAAAGATGATTCTGAACTGCGAAGGCCGTGTAGTCGTAACAGGCATGGGTAAGTCCGGTCTCATCGGCAAGAAGATCGCTGCTACGCTTGCTTCCACCGGCACACCGGCGCTCTTCCTGCATCCCGCAGAGGGCATCCACGGAGACCTCGGTATGGTCATGAGGGGTGACACGGTAATAGCGCTCTCCAATAGCGGAGAAACCGATGAACTATCAAGGATGCTGCCGTCGCTCAAGCGGCTCGGGATTGGTATCATCGCACTCACGGGAAATCCCGAGTCAACACTTGCCAAGAACAGCGATGTGGTGATCGACGTCAGCGTGAAGGAAGAGGCCTGTCCGCTTGGACTCGCGCCGACGGCAAGCACCACAGCGACACTGGCAATGGGAGATGCCCTGGCTGTGGTACTCCTTGACCAGCGCGGATTCAAGGAGGAGGATTTTGCCTGTTTCCATCCCGGTGGTGCTCTTGGCAAGAAGCTGTTGCTGCGTGTACGCGACCTGATGCATACGGAAGAAAACGTCCCCGTGGTCTCCGAAGGGACACTGATCAAAGATGCTATCTATGAAATATCGTCAAAAAAGATGGGGGTCACCGCTGTCGTGAACGCAGCAGGGAAACTGGTCGGCATTATTTCCGACGGTGATCTCAGGCGGTGGATGGAAAAAACCGAAAAATCGGGAGAGAATCTTCTTATAAAAGAAGCAAAGGATATCATGACGAAAAATCCGAAGGTAGCCAATAAAGACTCCCTTGCGGCGGAGGCCGTGTCCATTATGGAGAAAAACTCCATAACCTGTCTCATCGTCGCTGGCCGCGACGCCGTGCCTGAGGGAGTAATTCATCTTCATGACCTGCTTAAGGCAGGGGTGGTGTAGATGAAAGTAGTTTGGGGTTTCGAGTTCGGAGTACGGAGTTCATGAATAAAGCTAAAGCAACCATCCAGTCAAAGGCGAAAAAAATAAAGTTACTGCTGCTTGATGTAGATGGCGTTCTTACCGACGGCAGGATACTCCTTGACAATCAGGGCAATGAGCTCAAGGCGTTCCATGTGCGCGACGGACACGGGATAAAAATGGCCCAAAAGGCCGGCATTATCGTCGGTATTATCACCGGTAGAATATCAGAGGTTGTGAACGTCCGTGCGCGGGAACTTGGCATCAAAGAGGTACATCAGGGCGCGCACGAGAAGATAGTGGTATACGATTCGATCCTGGCAAGATACGGATTTCGTGACGAGGAAGTCGCGTATATGGGGGATGATATCGTGGATGTGGACATTTTCAAGCGCACAGGTCTTGCCGTGGCCGTTGATGATGCGGATCCCTCCGTGAAGCCGCACGTGGATATGAGCACCAAAAAAGCGGGCGGGAGGGGGGCAGTGCGTGAGCTCATCAATCTCATCCTGAAGCATCAAGGCAAGCTGCAGACTTCATGAGCGAGTGGGCGCTCAAGTCGCGAAAATGGATAACCCGTCTAGCCTTGATATGGTTAACCCGTCTGATCAGGCTGTTTTCCCTGATAGTTCCGTATTGGTTGGGAGTCCGGGCAGGAGGCGTGCTGGGTCTTGTTGCGTATTACCTGCTTCCCCGGGAGCGGACCCGGGCAAATACCCACCTAACGCTGGCGTTTCCTGAAAAAGACCGTATATGGATCCGCCATACGGCGAGACGTTGCTTTATTCATCTTGGCAAAGGTATGCTTGAGATCATGCTCATTACGCCCCGCCGCCTTGAGCAGATCATTGAAATCCGGGGAGAGGAAGCACTCAACACCGCTGTTGGCATCGGCAAAGGAGTGATCTATGTTACCGGTCATATCGGCAACTGGGAGATTATGGGCCATGCCGTGGCGGCCCGGTACAACCTTAGCGTAGTAGCAGCGCCCATTGAACCGGAACAGGTAAACGACATGATCGTGGGACTGCGTGCAGGAATGGGTGTCAGGACGATCCTGCGCAGCAGGCCCGGTGCATCCAGGGAACTTGTCCGGGTGTTCAAGGAAAACCGCATCATGGGCATCCTCATTGACCAGGACACGGATGTGGAGAGCGCTTTCGTGGACTTCATGGGACGGCCGGCCTGGACCCCGACGGCGGCAGCATCAATGGCGCTTAAATTCGGCGCTCCGGTGATTTTCGGTTACGTCCAGCGCAATAAGGATAACAAGCATATCATCACCATCGAAGGACCGCTCGAACTGCTTCACTCGGGTGACCGCGAAAAGGATATCAGAGCCAATACCGCCATGCTTACGAAGAAGATGGAAGACGCAATACGAAGAAATCCGGAACAGTGGGTCTGGATGCACCGCAGGTGGAGGAGGCAACCCTGAATATTTTCAACATACCTAATCTGCTCTCGATCAGCAGGATCCTGGCGGTACCTATCTTCATCGTTCTGATGCTCGAACCGAGCCCGGTTCGTGTGCTCCTCGCCGGCATCATTTTTTCACTTGCATCGGCAACCGACTGGCTTGATGGCCACCTCGCAAGAAAATGGGGGCAGGTGACCAAGATCGGCAAGTTGCTTGACCCGATCGCTGATAAAATATTGATCATGTCCGCGCTGGTGATCCTGGTTGAAATCCGATCCGATGTCGTGCACGCCTGGATTGCAATTGTGATCATTGGACGGGAGTTTGCTGTTACGGGACTTCGTGCCATTGCCTCGAGCGAAAACATAATTATCCCTGCCGAGACCGTAGGTAAATACAAGGTAGGGGCTCAGATCACGGCTGTCCTTGCACTTCTTCTGGACTATATTATGGCGAAAGAGTGGCTGAGGGACCTTGGAACGCTTTCGCTCTGGATTGCCATGCTCCTGGCCCTTTACTCCGCGATACACTATTTCCGTGCTTTCTGGAAAAAACGGAGTTAACCACCATGAACGCTGCCTTGCCGCTCTTATCAATCATTCTTTCCTATCTCGTGGGCGCCCTGCCGTTCGGCCTCATGTTCAGCAAACTCTTTTCGGACGTTGATGTGCGGTCAATCGGGAGTGGCAACATCGGCGCTACCAACGTGCTGCGGGCCGCAGGGAAAAAGGCTGCGGTCCTGACCCTTCTGGCTGACGCGCTGAAAGGCCTGATTCCCGTGCTGGTGGTGAATGCGATATTCCAGAATGACGCGGTTACGGCATTAGCAGGCGGTGCCGCTGTTCTCGGCCATGTTTTCCCCATCTATCTTAATTTCAAAGGTGGAAAGGGGGTGGCGACAAGTTATGGGGTGGTTCTGGCCGTTGCCCCATGGACCGGGCTCGCCTGTCTTGTAGTCTGGGGTCTTGTGGCGTTCATCTGGCGTTATTCATCGCTCTCCGCGCTCATTTCCATCGCCTGTTACCCTGCTCTAACGTTTTTTCGCGGCTCAAACCCATCCAAGCCATACGGATTACTTTCCCTCTTTATTTTCGGTATGATTTACTATCGTCACCGGGAGAACATCAGACGTCTCCTGTCTGGAATAGAACCAAGGATAGGCGCGAAGTGAGAATTGCTATGATGAAAAGGCCGGAGCCGGCACTGCTGTTCATTTGCGCATTGTTATTTTTGTGGCTTCCTGATGCTGTTCAGGCGGAAGAGCTTGAGATTGTGAACCGTCCGGTAAATATATCGGGGCTTACCGGTCTACTGATAACTACCTCGCCCTATACTCTTGCACCAGGGACAGTCGAGATCGGTGCATCAATCCTGTCTGAAAACAGCATCAGGCCTGATTATACCATTACCGAGTATCCGATAAGTGCAACTATTGGAATATCGAATAACTCGGAACTTGGATTCAGAGGCTCCTATTATTCCATCTCGGAAGGCCCGACCGGTTCGTCCGTGGTCACTCGAAAAACCGGAGACATCGAACTGTCTTATAAATGGACTGTTATACCTCAGCCGGAAGCTTCAATTCGTCCTGCCGTTGCGCTGATCGTCACGGGTATCATGCCAACAGATAACAATAGTGATCGGAAAGCAGACTCGGTTTTACATTGGGGCATGCGCTTAGGTATCTCAGTCGGCACAGAGATAAGCTGGCAAGAACATATTCTCGGTATCTACGCCGATGGACAAATAGCGGGTCAGGACTTGAATGACGAGCGACTCAAGGACGTGTACCAGATTTACAATGCGGGGTTGCTTTTCCCCATCAGTAAATACAAGAATCTCCAGATGTTCATTGAGTATTCCCTGATAACAGGGAAGGACTTGTTGACCTTGACTGGCGGTGATTACACTGGACTGACCTATGGCCTGAGGCTGGTAACTGATCGGTTTAACCTGACAATCGGATCCCAATCTCTGCATAAAAAACTCGACGGTTATGACAATTCAGGCAGAGTTATGGGGTTAATTAGCATGAAGTTATAAATAGATGCATAATTAATAAAATCTCAATAAATCAACATAATTAAGAACATTATGTGATATATTGCATTATGTTTATAAATGTCTGATAATGTATATTATGTTAAGTCAAGCAAATCCTGACATTATCATTATCATTCCGATTACTATGGAGTCAGTTTATATGTTCTCTCTTCCCTGCTTGACAATGCAATTCCGTTCCTAAAGCTTCCTGATTCCATTCTTGCAAAACGTCTCTTTGCGTTCTATCCGGTTTTTTATAATTTGAAGGTTATACTTATATTTTTCTCCTTCAAAGCTCCATGACGAAGTATGCCACAGGTGAAGCACGATCGCAAGGCCTCTTACAGATCTGACCGATTTACCCAGGTTCAGCACCCTGATACCCAGATCATTATCCTCAAGCGATCCATCCAGGAAGTCCTCATCGCAACCGTTGATATCCATGAACAGTTGTTTGTAAAGGCTGAAATTACATCCCCAGATGCCGTCATTGTTGATTTGATCGCGGTGCATGAGACGCCTGAGAAACGGGTTTTTTATCTGGATCGCTTCTTCAACCTTACGAGAATTGCCGGCCAATGAGTCCAGAATAAGGCGAGGATGGAAGCTGTTCAATATGGTGCCTTCTTTGAGCAGTTGTTCTGTCAGCTTTCTTCCTATCTCGACCCGTTTGCCACCCAGAATTGCTGCGGGATCGCTTTGCTCGACATGCGCCCGTATAAAGTGACGGTGTGCCATGCAGTCGCCATCGATAAATACCAGATAATCGCCAGTTGCCTGCCTGACAGCCTCATTCAGGATTCTCGGCTTCCTGAAGCCGATATCCTCCTGCCAAACATGCTTGATGGGAAAGATATCCTTCAGCACATTCCGCATCTCATCCACAGCATCCCGCGTTTCGGAAGAACTCCCGTCATCAGCGATCAGGACCTCCGACGGAAGGATGCTCTGGTCTCTCAAACTCAGCAGACAGAGTTTAAGTGCTTGGGGACGATTATAGGTTGGCACGATCACGGATATATTCATAATCCTGTTCCTGCAATAAATACAAAATATCGAGGTATCGCGTTGTTTATCAATGGCCTAACTTGTGCCGTCTCTAACGTATCATAATGGAGATGGCGACGAAGCAATCGCGATACAATCTGATTTCTAATAAACCAGGGATATGCATGTTGACCGAATTTTTGAATTCGTGTGAACCCTGCCTTCTGCAAAGCCGAAACAAACTCCTTTTCCAGATATTCATACGTATGAAACGTATTGCGTATTTCTGAAGGCGATTTCATGGGCGACGTTATCAATTTATTCGGGGTCGACATGATCAGGATGCCGTGTTCATTCAGCATGGACCGGGTATTTTCCAGAAATTGCTGCCGCTTATCAAGATGCTCCAGCGTCTCAAAACTGGTGATCATATCATACTTGCCGTTCTTGAACTGCTCAGCGTCGTGGACTACGAACGTAATCTCGTCGCTCCTATAATGGTCGTTCGCGAACTGGATGGCTTCTGCTGAAATATCCACGCCAATAACCCTGGTTGCTCCTCCTGCTAGCAATAAGTAGCTGCCATAGCCAGCGCCGCAGGCAATATCCAAAACCGATTTTCCTTTTGCATAATTAGTTGCAAAGGTATATCGCTGCACATGCTCAGCTTCGAGAAGTCCGGAAGCGGAACCTGGCACGAATCTTTCTCCCGTAAAATCCATGAAATCATGATCTCCTTGTTCTAAGGTTTAATCCCCTCCCCTACCAATATTGTTCCGCGTGATAGGAACTCCTGGCCAGAGGTGCGGCTGCCACGTACTGAAATCCCAACTCCCTGGCTTCATCGCGAAGCTTGATAAATTCATCGGGATGATAATATTTTTTAACAGGGAGATGGTTCTTGCTTGGCTGCAGATATTGACCGAGCGTCAGGAACGAACAATGAATCCTCCTGAGGTCACGCATGACCTCTCTGATTTCATGTATGGATTCACCGAGACCGAGTATAAGTCCGCTTTTTGTCGGCGAACCATGCGAATGCGCAGATGCGAGCAATGCCAGTGATCGTTGATAATCAGCTTGCGGTCGTACGGTTGGATATAATGCCGGCACCGTCTCGATATTGTGATTTAGCACCACAGGTGATGCATCAAGCACCGTTTTGAGGGAATTCTCTGAACCCCTGAAATCGGGAACAAGGACCTCGACTCTGCAGGCAGCGGACTTCGTTTGTATGGCCTTGATAGTCGCGGCAAACAGGCAAGCCCCCCCGTCGTCCAGATCGTCCCTGGTAACCGATGTGATGACGACGTATTTCAATTGAAGAGACGACACCGCTTGGGCTACACGGTCTGGTTCATCAAGATCAAGTCCCTGAGGTGAGCCTTTGGGAACCCCACAGAACCGGCAGTTCCTCGTGCAGATATTACCGAGGATCATGAATGCGGCGGTGCCTGCATTCCAGCATTCAGTCTGGTTTGGACAGGCTGCACTGCTGCAAATTGTATTGAGTTTATTATCCCTGGTCAGGTTCCGCACATTTTCCAGACGTTCGTTCGTCGCGAGTCGGATCTTGAACCAGGGAGGAAGGCGCTTTGGAAGGGCATTTACCTGCATGAGCGTTAAATGCAAAGCACGCAATACCAAGACCTCAACAAATTCGAACGCCCCGATGAACAAGGTACTAAACGCAGGTCGCTTGAAATTATCCGGCATTTGGTGCTTCGGCTTTAGGAGTTTCTCCCTTCAAGGCGTTCTGGATCACCTGGTCTATGGTGTCCACGAAGATGAACTCCATCTCTTTGCGCAAATCCTCGGGAACATCTTCAATATCGTGTTTGTTCTGCAGGGGTAGTATTACGGTCTTGATACCCGCCCGTTTTGCGGCGAGAACTTTTTCCTTTACCCCTCCGATGGGCATGACCTTTCCGCGAAGCGTTATCTCGCCGGTCATGGCCAGATCATGTTTTACCAGCCTGCCCGTGAGCATGGATACGATCGCGGTGGTCATGGTAACTCCGGCGGACGGACCGTCCTTGGGGATCGCACCTGCAGGAACATGGATGTGAATATCGCTCTTCTCAAAAAAATCCTTTTTGATCCCGAATGACTCTGCCTGCGAGCGCACGTAGGAGAGCGCGGCCTGGGCAGATTCCTTCATTACGTCTCCCAGCTGGCCTGTCAGTGTCAGCTGTTTGTTGCCCGGCATCTGCGAGGCTTCGACAAAAAGAATGTCTCCTCCCGTCGGTGTCCAGGCAAGGCCGGTTACCACGCCCGGCCGATCGATCATAACAGCGGTCTCGGCGAAAAACTTTGGCCTTCCCAGATATTCGTTCAGGTCCCCTGCATTGATCGTAATGGGCGTCGGTTTCCCCTCAGCCACGGCCTTGGCCACCTTCCGGCAGACATGCGCGATTTCACGTTCAAGGTTTCTGACCCCTGCCTCGCGGGTATAATCCTTAATGATTCCCCGCAATGCATCCTCCGGGATAACGATCTCTTCCGCTTTGAGCGCATTGGCCTTGATCTCCTTGGGAATGAGATACTTCTGCGCGATGTTCAGCTTTTCATGCTCGGTATAGCCCGGCAGTTGGAGCACCTCCATGCGGTCCAGGAGCGGCGGCGGAATGGTCTCGAGCTGGTTCGCCGTGGTGATGAACATGACCTTCGAGAGGTCAAATGGCACATCGAGATAGTTGTCACGAAAGTCCTTATTCTGCTCCGGATCCAGGACCTCAAGCAGCGCCGATGACGGATCCCCGCGCCAGTCGGAACCGATCTTGTCCACTTCGTCGAGCATGATCACCGGGTCCCTGGTCTCGACCCGCTTGAGCGCCTGAATGATCCTGCCCGGCATGGCCCCGATGTAGGTGCGACGATGGCCCCGGATCTCGGCCTCGTCATGCAAGCCACCAAAAGACTGCCGCATGAACTTTCTGCCCAGGGCGCGGGCGATGGACTGGCCAAGGGAGGTCTTTCCTACGCCCGGAGGGCCCACAAAGCACAGGATGGGTTCGCGTGTCTTGATCCCTTCATCTGCACTGCGTTCTTCGCCGAGCTTTTTTACAGACAAGTATTCCAAAATGCGGTTTTTGACCTTTTCCAGATCGTAGTGGTCTTCGTCAAGAGTGACCTTGGCCCTGGCGATATCGATGGCCGTGGCCGAGGTCTTGTTCCAGGGGAGGCTTGTCATCCATTCGAGATAGGTGCGGATGACCGAGTATTCAGGCGATGCAGATGATATCTTTTCCATGCGTCCGAGCTCACGTTTGGCCTCTTTCTCCGCCTCGGCGGGAAGCTTGGCCTGTTCGATCTTCTCGCGCAGGTTCTTCATATCCGCACCATCGTCGCCCTCTTCACCGAGTTCCTTGCGGATGGCTGAAAGCTGCTGCCGAAGAAGATATTCCCGCTCGGCCTTCTGCATCTGGTCCTTGGCCTGTCCCTGGATTTTTCTGCCGAGCTCAAGCACCTCGACCTCGCGATTCAGGTGCTGCATGAGCTTGGTGAGTTTGTCGCGTACTGATTCGGTTTCGAGAATCTCCTGCCGCTGCGACAATTCCAGCCGGATGTTCGTCGCAATGAGATAGGCAAGCTGGCGCGGATCTTCGACGTTGAGAGCCGCCCCGGAAAGTTCTTCCGGCATGTTTGGCGTAAGCGAGACCATCTTTTGGAAGACCTCGGAGACTCCGCGCATGAGCGCCTCAAGCTCCACGGACTTTTCGGCCTTATCCGGAAATGCCTTGATCCTGGCCTTTAAATACGGTTCGGTCTGAGATAGCTCCGTGATGCTGATCCGCTCGATTCCCTGGACCAGCACCCTGAGGGTTCCGTCGGGGACCTTTACCATCTGCAGAATCCGGGCCATGGTCCCGACCGCATAAATATCGGCTATTCCCGATACCTCGACCTCCACCTTTTTCTGTGCCGTCAACGCGAGTATCTTGTCTCCGACGGTGACATCGTTGATAAGCTTGATCGATTTTTCCTTGCCGATCACCAGGGGATAGACGGTGAGCGGATATACAATGGTATCCTTGAGCGGAAGCAAAGGCAGTTCATCGGGTACGGGCATATTCTTTTCCTTCTCGGGTTCTATTATCTCCATGGGTTTGCTCCTGGTCTTCTTGCCGAATAAGTTCATTAGCTGTTCCCGCATATTCTGGATATTGTCAGGTGAGTTCAATAGCGCTTCCGCAGAACAATGGTCAACAATCCATTCTTATAGTCCGCTTTAACATTATCATGGTCAACAGGGACCTGAATCGCTATTTCCGATCTGAAGTCTCCATATTTGATGCCCAACTGGTGACAGGCGCTCATCTCGGTTACCAGCTGTTTCCTCCTCCCTTCAACTATCAGCAGGTCACTGAAAAGCGTGACTGTCATATCTTCTTCATTCACACCGGCAAGTTCGATCACCACGATGATCTCGTCCAGTGTTTCATATATATCCGTTGGTGGACGCCACGCGATCGTGGAATACATGGGCCACGAACCGAATGATTCCCAGATGCCTTGGAATGCGGTATCTGGAAGAACACGTCGGGTATATTTATAGGCGATGTATTTGTATCGCACTCAAGCCCCTCCTCTTAACAATGTTAGGATCATTAAGCAACAGTGAGTTATGAGAGATACTCTCTTTATTCGCAGGATTGCAGGATGCTAATTACTAGTAATGCTATTTTAACGTCTTTTCTAAAAAAAAGGAATAAAAAATTTCGCCAAACCTTTTATAAAAGCGTCCTGAAATACCCAGCAGCTCTGCTGCTGGGATGAAAAGGACATCCTGATGAAGTCAGGATTAGCCCTTTTTGTTTAGATGTGTCATTGGGTTTCAAGGCCAGATGCCCCGCAGCTCTGCTGCGGGGTACTTTCACTTATTAAGAACATAATAAAACTTCTTTTTAATGTCAAGCAAACTTGATAAGCCCTGATCCCCTCGTCATTGCCGGAATTGTGTTGTCGTTCTTCACCAGTCTTCGCTTGGGGGGTTCTATCTGATAGCTCCGGGAAAACTGAGCCACATCTGGTGGACGCCGAACGTGCCCTACATGTTCTATCTTTCAGCCATCGCTGCGGGCCTCGCCATGGTCACCTTCGAGGGTATTGTGAGCACCCGGGGACTCAAGCGGGAGTCGGAAACAGACATCATGATAGGATTGGGAAAGGGCACACGCATCGCCCTTCTGGTGTATCTGGTCGCGAAGTTTGCTAATATGACCTATCGGGGCAACTGGCCGCTGGTGTTCGAAGGGACCAAAGCCAGCTTCTTCTAGGGCACGGAGATCATGATCGGCGTCATTCTCCCGATCCTGATCCTCTCGGTGAAGTCCATCAAAGAATCCGAGAACGGATTGCTCACGACATCGATATTGGTCCTCTTTGGCGTAGTCTTCAATCGGTTCAACATGACCTTCTTTACGCAGTCCACCGGAGTAGGGGGATTCTATTTTCCAGCGATCTGGGAGATTCTCGTGACCCTTGGGCTGTTTTCGGCCATCATCATGCTCTATCGACTGGCGGTGATGCACCTTCCGGTATTTCACGAAGGGCCGCTGAACCGATAGTTCTCTCTACCCTATCAGGAGAGAACACTGTTCGAAACAATAAAAACCCCATCTTTGATAATAAAAGACGGGTTTTCTTTTCTTAGAACCCTTCATAAGTTTGCCGACTCATTGGATGTTCGGACCGCGTTATTCCATCCATCTCAGTTCATAAATGGTTTTCCACAGGTCGTCCGAATTTTTTCCAGCCCGTTCTTCTTCATGACGAGGTTCCGGCCGCCAGCCATCTCAACGGCCTTTTTCGAATACCCCAGACACGCAGGAGGAAGCCAGTCATTGAAGCTCTCGGGAAGGAGGAATTTCAGGACCGCATGTCCACTCCCCGCCACCTGCACCTCAACCGTTCCGGTGTTAAAGAACATGTTCCACAATTTGGGATAGTTTTTGATCACGAAAGACGGATTTGCAAGCTCGAAAAAGATTTAATACGTCTTACTCAGGCTCTGGTCAGCTATGTACTCATAGATCGCGGCTATCTCCGGATCCTTTGCGGTCTTCAACTCGCTATTCAGAGTGGAGATCATTTCCTTGAATGCGGCAAAGGGATACTCGCTGCAGGAGAACACCTGTCCAGACGCTTTTCGATTCACTGGACAGGGACTACTTTATCTGGCCCCAGGTCCCTGTGCTGTATTTGTTCTCGATATATTTTCTCGCAAAAAGAAAGTTTACGCCTTTTGCCATTACCATCTTCATCGAATCACCTCCCTGGTGAAGTATATGATGTGATGATACTGTCAATACATACTGTTGGCCGGGCTTCCTTATTTATCCTGAAAGGACCCTGTTATTTCTCCAATGGCTTTGTCCAAACCAGGAACGGGCAGAGTTTGCACATGTTGAAACCGGGATAGGTTTCTCCGGTGCGCGGGTATGACACCCCTCCATCGCGCACCGTGCGCTCGAGCATCCACCGAACCGTGGGTTCGAGCTGGTCCCCAGGCCAGATCCAGTTGATCTCGCCCTGCTCCGTCTTTCCCGCGGTGTAGCTGCCGCTGCACATTGGGGTGATGTTGGGCTTATGGTTCAGATATACGGATGTGACGCCGTGGCACGCCGAGCTGTTCATGTGCATGGTCATTTCGAATGGCTGGATGTCCATGGCAGCGCACCAGTCGTTCCCCAGATGGTATACCTGCATAACATCGCTCATGCCGTGGATCACGTCCGGTGTATAGGGCGCCTTATGGAGCGGGGCCGTGGCAAAAGCCAAAAGGTTTTTCGGCAGCCGTTTCTTTGTCTTTACGAACCGCTCGGCCTGAGCCTTGTCCTTGGTGTACTTGAAGTGACTTTTTATTTCGCCCTCGTCCATTTCCTTCCAGCCGAATATGAATTGAGCATTGCTGCAGCCGAGACCCTTCTGGGGGCTCAAGAGAATATCTCCCCGCTGCCGCGATGCAGCGAGATAGTGACAAAAGGTGAAGGGATGGGCCGACACCTTGTACTCACTGTTCTTTTTGAACGAGTCGAGTTCCTCCTGGGAAAAGAAGAACTTTATTGCAACCGGATAATATTTCATCCTGAGCAGGTTGCGGAGCGAGAACACAAGGTCGGCTCCGGAGAGGGCTTTCTTTGCGAGCATGGCCTTGGCAAAGGCCACGTCATCGAGCATTTCCATTGCATCGATCATACATTTCTCCTTAAGTTGAATTAGCATAGCGCAGAGGGCATAGAGCATAGGGTTTAAACACCGCTATTACGCTTTGCTCCATGCGCCATGCCCTATGCATGCTTTTTTACCCCCACCACCCCAGAAGCTGAGTTGCCAGTGCCAGGAGCAGCACCACGGCAACGCGCTTTACCCAGATGGGGCTGATGCGTTTTGCGATCTGGGGGCCGAGATACCCGCCGATGACTGCGGCCACCGCCATGATAGCAAAAAGCTTGTAGTCGATGGTATCAAAGAACATGTTCTTTGATGACGCCATCATTGTATTGAAGAAGATCGCAAGGAGCGAGCTGCCGACCACTACATAAATGGGAAGGCCCATGATGACCGTCATGAGCGGTACCATGAAGGGTCCGCCCCCAAATCCGAACATGGAAGACGCGATGGCTATGATGAATGAGCCGATGACGCCGATCCCGATATTTGCTTTTATGTCCTGTCCGCAAAAATGAATGTTCATGTGATATTCCCCCTTAGGATGGTTTTACTTCGCACTTGCCCTGTTCGGCCTGTTTTTTGAGGTGCTTCAATATCTCCTGCTCCTGCTTGTTCTTGGCGACCTGCGCGGGCATCGTTTGCCAGAACATCAGTCCGGCGAGAATGATCAGGACGATTCCAAAGAGGCTCTTGAACTGGGTGAGCGAGATCAACTGGGTGAGCACCGGGCCGATGAATCCGCCTGCGAGCATGGCGATACCCATGACGACGCCCAGCTTCCAGTTGATGAACTTGATCTTGCTGTAGTTATAGATGCCCGAGCCTTGGGAAAAGAGCACCGTCGGGAGCACCGTTCCCGCAACAATGGCATGAGGAAGGCCATAGATAAAGAGCAGAAGCGGCGTAAGGATGAACCCGCCGCCGGCGCCTATCAGGACACCGAGCATCGTAACGACGAGGGCGAGAAAAAAAGGACCGAAGATATTTGCAGCCATGCCAGCGCGCTCGAAGTACCATGTGCCGGCAGGAAGCTTTGCAACAAAGGCAGCACTGGCTTTCGTATCTTTATCGGTGAATGCCGTTACCGTATAGCTTCCGTCGGCAACTCCTTTAGGAAGTTTGAGTGATGCTTCAAACGTACCGTCAGGCTTGATGTCCACCGCAGGCTTCAGGAGCTTGCCCGGTGATCTGAAACGGGTCTTATAGAGCGGAAGAGCCGCCTTGAGGTTCCCCTTGTTGTCCATGGGCTCCATGGACTCTCCACGCGAACCGGTGATCACTGCGATTATCGAGGTCTTGCGGCGTTCTACTTTTGCAGAGGCGGGGCGCAGGCCAGCAGGGTCGATTCCCATATCTTTGAGCGCGCCGGAATAGCTCCAGTCTTCCTTCTGAGCTTTGAGCGCTTCGATCTTATCCTTGGTGTCTTTTGGGGTGAGGGTAATGTAGTATGCGGGGATGTCGTCGCTCGTGTAGAAGATCCAGGGGACAATGCCGGTCTCCTTGTCCTTCTTACTGTCAAGGCGACGGACTTCAACAGTCTTTTCCGAGGCTACCTCGATAAACACCGGTTTCCCCTTGGGCGCAGTGCCCGTGATCTTCACGGTATCTTCCTGACCCACATCTGTTTTGTCGATCTGGAGCGTGACCTGCTCGGCAACGACCGTCTTTTCAATCTGTTTCACCTCTGATGCTGGTTTCGCGTATGCCGCGCCTTCTGTCATCGAAAAAACCATGGCCAATAAAACTACTGCGCAATAATACAGACGGGTTCGATTCATAACTGATATCTTCCTCCTTCGGCGTAGTATTTATACCATAGAGCACAGAGACGACCTTGAATAGATACGGAGACCTCCTTTTCCCGGATTCAGGTTAAATATACTCTCATATTGCATTTAAGCATATTCTATTTTAAAATAAATGTAAATACTTTTATCATTATTCCTGGCAATAGAACAGAGGATTTAAAATCGTCTCTTGCGCTTATAAGCAAAAAAAAAGACTTAAGGTTTCCCTTAAGTCTTTGTTACCCGATCCGATCTTTACCTTTGTCCCCTTGCCATCTCGTTCAGCCGTGCCACCCGTTCAGCGATGGGCGGATGAGTGCTGAACAGTTTCATCATGCCTCCGCCCGTGAGCGGATTCACGATGAACATGTGGGCCGTGGCGGGTCGTGCGTCCGTCATGGGGACGATCTGCGATCCTTTTTCCAGCTTCAAAAGCGCATTGGCTAACCCCGAGGAGCTGCCTGCGATTTGCGCGCCACCTTTGTCCGCTTCGAACTCACGGGAGCGAGAAATGGCCATCTGCACAAGCATAGCAGCAATGGGCGCCACGATCATCATCACAAGAGCCACGATTGGGCTGCCACCTTCGTCATCATCTCTTCTGCCGCCGAAGATCATGGACCACTGCGCCATCTGGGCGAGCATGCTGATCGCGCCGGCCATGGTGGCTACGATTGTTCCCGTAAGCATATCGCGGTGCTTGATATGCGCCAGTTCGTGAGCGATCACACCGGTGAGTTCCTCGCGGGAGAGTATTCTCATGATCCCCTGAGTAACAGCAACCACCGCGTGCTCGGGGTTCCTGCCTGTTGCGAAAGCGTTTGAGGTCTCATCGGGGATGACGTAGACCTTGGGCATGGGCAACCCCGCCTTCTGGACCAGCGTCCGCACTATCGCATGGAGTTCGGGCGCCTCGGCCTCGGTCACCGGCTGCGCTTTGTACATCCTGAGGACTATCTTGTCGCTGAACCAGTACATTCCAACGTTCATTATCGCCGCCATGGCAAAAGCCATTACCATGCCGCCCCGGCCGCCGATTGCTGCTCCCACGAATACCAGGAGCAGGGTCATAAATACCATTAAACCAATTGTTTTTACTGTGTTCATCTATTGTCTCTACCCCCCTGTAAACTGTTCTCTTGGTGTGACAAGTTACCACAATAGAGTCTTTTCGTCAAGAGCGGGAGTGTCTCATGTTGTGCATTGGATATGGTGTATATCGTGTAGTATTGCAACAAAATCAATAGTGCAAGCAATAACCGGGATAATAGAAATGATTCAAGATAATAAAGTTTTTCCTCCCTTACATCGGAAGCATTTGTGTTTGGCAATGCTTCCGGTGTAATATTAACATTCATTGACATGATGGAGTCGCTTCTCTTTGTAGAATAAATATTCTCGTTCGGCCCTACCCATAACACTTCTCAAATTCGGCAACTTTTCTCTCTTCTCTCTACGCGCCACTTCTTATAGAATCGTCAATACGCGTGATATTGACTCCCGAAGCATGGGGGAATCTTTCCCCCAACCCCCCTTGTTCGCTTCCGCTCATCGGCACATAAAAAAAGACCGGCTTGACAGCCGATCTATTTTTTATTTTTGGTGCCGCTGACCGGAATCGAACCGGTACGACAGTTGCCCGTCGAGAGATTTTAAGTCTCTTGCGTCTGCCAATTTCGCCACAGCGGCATGGATCTAATATAAATAATTACAGTGAAACGCGGTTTATTGTCAAGAAAAATGTCGGGCACAGATCATGCTAAACCTGACCGATGTGCTTTTTCCCGCTACTTCTGATCGAACGATGAAACGGGGTTTTTTTTCCAAAGGTAGTATCTCCAGGGGAAAAATAACGGCACGATCGCTTCACAAGGATCTTCAGGATAATAACAAAAAACCGTGCTCAGTTCCAGTAGAATAAGGGGGCATCCCAGCCTCAGGGGTCATGAAACATCCTTTTTCTTTGCGAGTATATCGTCGATCTCTTTCGCGGTGTAAAGTCTGCCCTTGCCCGCACCCGGGCACCAGGAAGCCACTTCCTTTTCCCAAACCAGGCTGTTCATGTTCTCGGGCCAGAAAGGCCAGGTGCGACATTGCCAGGGACGGGCTTCGTAGACCCGGCAGCGATTATCTTGAAGAAACGGGCAGTCCTTGCCGGTATAGCGCAACTCATGGAGCCCGTCGATCTTATGAGTGTACACCTCGGTAAACTCGGTTGTGGACATTCTGAAATGGGCTGCCAGGCGTTTCCGGTCGCTGAATGACAGATAGACGTAACCGTATCTCCCGCGCGACACACAACACTTGCCCTCTCCCTGACATTCGAAACGAAGGCCTTCCCGGTAAAATTTTTTTCCTTTGATCACTGCTACTCCGGCTCGATGGTGGAAAGCAATGAAAATGATTCAAGCTGGTCCTGATGGTGCTCCGCCTTTTCCAACGGTTCCACGGTACAAAGCGCTATGCCGTTCTGATGCGCCTCCATCATGATCCGTTCGCACACGCCCAATTCGAATTGAAAAACCCGCCTGAGCGCCTTTATCACGTGTTCCATTGAATTGTGGTCATCATTATGAAGAAGCACCTTGTACATCGGCATGTGAAGCGCGTACTGATCAGCACTTGTTCCCGGTTGTGATAAAGGTAATATTTTTGACATATCCAACAATAGGTAAAGGAAACTGAGGATCATCCGTTATTTAATGGGGTTCGGTTCTAGGTGCAGGGATTATATCATAAAACTGTTTTGATATAAAGCGAGAAAGGCACGATTGCCTGAGCAGGAGTGGAGCGGAAAAGCGATAACGCAATTCATCGCAATTGATGCAATCCTCCCGCTGACATCGGACGATGTGCGGGAGGTTTTTGCTTCACGTACCGAAGCGAAGTACAGCATCCTGACCTGATCGATCAGATGGTTTTCAGTTCATAAACAGAAAGATGCCCGGTTAGCGCACAATACCGGCACGGAAAGCTTTTTCATGCATCTTGAATACCCTTCGGAAGTGGAATCCATAGATCGCGAACGTGATCGCGAGCGGAAAGAGCCTCGGCCTTCTGAACAGGGACCAGAAGAAGAGCTTCCAATACTGATACCGCTCCCTGCCAATTATACCCAGCCGTATCATGGATTTGAAACCGGCCATGAGATAATTGAACCGGATACCTCCCGAACGTCCCCGTGCAGGATGGTGTCCCTTTAAAAATGTTTTTACCCGGGCGTAATAGTGTTTCGGTGAATAGATCGTTTTCAGGATCGAGTTATAGCCGGAGAGAAGGGCTTCGGGGCTCATCTTCGGGATGAAGTTGAGCGAGAAGTCCGTATTGTCGCCGGTCGGAGACTTCAGGAGTCTCCCTTCCTGCTTCATGCGTTGATAGAGTTTTGTGCCATGGGGCGCGTTTAAAAGCCCTACCATCGCAGTCACGATCCCGCTTTCCTGAATGAAATCGACCAACCGTTCAAAGATCAGAGCCGGGTCTTTGTCAAACCCCACAATGAATCCCGCCTGGACTTCAAATCCGGCCTGTTGGATCCTCCTCACGCTGGCGACAAGGTCGCGATTCCGGTTCTGAAGCTTGCTGCACTCAGCAAGGCTCTCGTCGTTCGGAGATTCAATGCCAATGAAGACCTGATCAAATCCGGCGCTGATCATGAGCTTCATCAGTTCCGGGTCGTCTGCGAGATTGATGGATGCCTCAGTGTAGAGCGCAAAGGGATGTTTTCGTTTCTCCATCCAGGCGATTATGGCTGGCAGGAGATCCTTCTTGAGTTTGCCCTTGTTGCCGATGAAATTGTCGTCCACAATGAACACACTGCCCCGCCACCCCCCGGTGTAGAGGGCATCGAGCTCGGCGATGACCTGCGATGAATCCTTGGTCCGCGGTGCACGGCCGAAGAGAACGGTGATGTTGCAGAAATCGCAGTCAAAGGGACAGCCACGCGAATACTGGATGTTCATGGACGCATATCTTTTTTTGTCCAGCAGGTCGAACCTCGGCACCGGGGTGGTGGCAAGGTCTGCCCAGAGATCGGACGTATAGATATGGCGCGGCCTTCCTTCCTTCAGGTCTGCGAGGAAAAGCGGGAGCGTGATCTCCGCTTCATTCAGAATAAGATGGTCAACGTCGCTGAACTCTTCCGGGACGGACGTGAACAGGGGCCCGCCGGCGATCATTTTGACGCCGAGCGACTTGCATCGGCGAATGATCCTCTCGGCCGACTCGCGCTGGATGGACATTGCGCTCAAAAAGACAAAATCCGCCCAGTGAAGGTCAGCGTCTGCAAGTTTTTTAACGTTCTTGTCAACGAGACGTACCTCCCAATCCGGCGGCAGCATGGCTGCAACGGTCAGCAGCCCCAAAGGCGGTAGACTGGCATTTTTTGAAATGAATTTCAGGGCGTACTTAAAACTCCAGAACGTGATCGGGTATTGTGGATAGACGAGCAGGATTTTCATGAAATCTCCATTGGTTTATCATGGGACAGCGAACAGGTAATCCTAAAGTATTCTACAGACTACCATTCCTATTCGCACAGTATACTACTTTCCTGCTTATTTTGAATAGGCATATTTTGAATATTTCGGATAGACGAATAAATGCGCTTCACTTTCTGAAGTTTTACTGTATAATAAAATCATGGATGACAATAGACATTCACAGCGACAACCCATAAATGAAAAGCGGGAATGCAACCTCGGAATTTTCACATTCAAACATCTTGATTGGACGGATCACCTTGCTTCTATTGTAGACATAAGCAATGGCGGTGTGTGCATAGAATCGAACACGCATACCGAGCCAGGCATAGTTTGGTTCAAGGACCGGATCTTTGGGCAGCACAGTGGAGAACTGCTTTGGACCAGACAGGTGGGATCCCAATACCGGTCAGGCATTCGATTTATGTCTCAGTCACACGATGCAGAACAATTTATTGATGAAACGATTACGCTATCTAAACAACCCGAACCTCTCATGGACCTGCAAAAGATCGTTGCAATGCAACTTGCATCAATAAAAGCAGAGCCTTTCTAAAAGGGAAGTTCGATCCCCGCAAATCGCATCCCAAAATATCACTTCAAAGCATCCCCGTTTGATTCAACCAGCAAGAGCATCTCTCATGGTTACCGTATCCGCGGTCACACTGCAAGCGCCACGCACGAATTTCTGTTTCATCAAAAGAAAAAGCTGTTGAAAAGCACCTGCCTTTTCAACAGCTGATCGTGATATGAACCTGCAAGGACCGATACTAAGCTTGTCCCGCCGAGCCGAGCACTTCTTTGTTCTTATGGATGATCATCTTGATCAGTTCGTCGCGTGCTGGGCCGAGGTATTTTCTCGGATCGAACTCCGCTGGCTTTTCGGCCAGGGTCTTCCGGATCATCGCCGTCATCGCGAGGCGGCCGTCGCTGTCAATGTTGACCTTGCAGACCGCGCTCCGCGCCGCTTTCCTGAGCTGCTCTTCGGGAATGCCCACTGCGTCCTTGAGTGCACCGCCGTTTTTGTTGATGATCTGAACGTATTCGGGGATCACCGACGACGCCCCGTGCAACACGATGGGAAAGCCGGGTATCCTCTTTTCGATCTCATCGAGGATGTCGAACCTGAGCGGTGGCGGGACCAGTACTCCCCGCGAGTCGCGCGTGCACTGCTCGGGTTTGAACTTCATGGCGCCGTGGGACGTTCCGATCGAGATGGCCAGGGAATCGACCTTCGTCTTCTTCACAAAGTCCTCGACCTCCTCGGGTTTCGTGTAAGTGGACTTCTCAGCCGAGACCGCGTCCTCAATGCCAGCCAGTTGGCCCAGTTCCCCCTCCACAACGACATTGTTGTCGTGGGCGTATTCGACCACCTGTCTGGTCAACTTCACATTATCATCGTATGAGTGATGGGACCCGTCGATCATGACGGACGAAAATCCCGTATCAATGCAGGATTTGCAAAGCTCGAAGGTATCACCATGGTCTAGGTGAAGGGAGAATTTCACCGGCGAATTGGCGTCCTGGATCATCCCGACCGCGCCCATGGCCAGGAATCGCAGGAGGGTCTGATTCGCGTACTTTCGGGCGCCGCTCGAAACCTGCAGGATGAAGGGCGATTTCGATTCAACACATCCCATGACGATGGCCTGAAGTTGTTCCATGTTATTGAAATTATACGCCGGAATTGCGTACTTGCCCTTCATTGCCTTCGCGAACATTTCCGTGGTCGTTACCAGACCGATATCCTTGTATGATACCTTCTCCATAATATTCTTTTCCTCCTGGTGTCAGAATTAAGATGCAATGATAAACATCTTATCATAAGTTACATGAAAACTTCAAGAGCCTACCGTGATCGGAAGAATATGCACGTTTTTGCTTTCAGCGAGCCTGATAAAAACGACGCATTATCCGAACTTGCAGTTACTTCCCTTTGAATGCCTTGATCCCCTTGTTGATCTCTTCATTTATGAATTGACGGACTATCGCCTGGTTCTTCAATGCGATACTGGTGTACTGAAGACCCATGCGGGCTCTTTATAGAGCCCCTCCTCGAATTTGTGACTGTAGCGGACCACGGCCTCAATGGCGATGATGCGGTCCTTTATCGTGATCTGCACGTTCACCGATGATGATGGCGGGTATGGTTTGAGCGTGCGGATGAATACGCCTCTTCGGACAGGCCTGAGGCAAACTCGACTTTTCCGATATCAAACTGCACGTTGTTCACTGACACCGCCAGGTGTGTCGGGATGCGGATGTTCTTGCGAGGAGTGGTCTCAATGGCTGCACCCTGCCTGTCCGCCGGTTCCATTTTCCGATGTTGAAGAGGTTACTATAAAACAGTTGAAAAGGCAAGCGAGTATGTTTTTTTGTCAACCCCAAGTAGACATGTCTTTTGTCATGCCATAGATACAAATTTCCTGAAGCTCAGATTGTTTTTGGGGGTCATAAACAATTTGGACCCGCTGCTTCCACTTCTCTGAAGGATACGTCTGAAAGTAACAGATTATAAGGCGATTCCCCACTGATGGCGTTAGTACCAGGTAATAACGCTCGTATTCAATCATGTTCTGTTGCTCCGAATGACCGTTTCCTCCACTGGCATTGCGCTTCTTTAACAAATCCTTGACAATGGCCCTTTAATATCCGATAATAAGTTGTCATTAAAAGTGAAATCAACCCCTCTGCCGCGTCATCATGAGCGGCATACGTGTTTTTGGTCATCCAGGTAATTATAAGGAGCAGGATTTTGCCGGCTGAATATCTCGAGTTTGAAAAACCGATCGCTGAACTGGAAAAAAAGATCGAGGAACTGACGCTCTTCACGTCGAATGGGAACATCGACCTTGAAGAGGAGATCCTTAAGCTCCAGAAGAAATCCGATCAGCTGCTGGCCGAGATCTATTCGCGGCTGTCGCCGTGGCAGAAGGTTCAGATCTCGCGCCATGCGAACCGTCCGTATACCCTTGACTACATCGAGGCCATGCTCACCGATTTCATAGAAATGCACGGTGACCGCGGCTTTGCCGACGACCCCGCCATTGTTTGCGGCATGGCAAAACTGGACGGGATGTCCGTCGTGATCATCGGCCACCAGAAAGGCAGAACGCTCAAGGAAAGGGTGCACCGCAACTTCGGGCAGCCGAATCCCGAGGGCTACCGCAAGGCCTTGCGCTTGATGCGCTTTGCAGAAAAGTTCAAAAAGCCCATCATAACGTTCATCGATACTCAGGGCGCCTATCCTGGCATTGGCGCGGAAGAACGGGGCCAGGGAGAGTCCATCGCCCGTAATCTCTCGGTCATGTCCCTTCTCAAGGTTCCCATCGTCGCGGTGGTGATCGGCGAAGGTGGGAGCGGCGGCGCGCTTGCACTGGGCGTTGCCGACCGCGTGCTCATGCTTGAACACGCCACCTACTCGGTCATTTCCCCCGAAGGCTGCGCCGCCATCCTCTGGAACAACGGCGCCAAGGCGAGCGAGGCAGCCGAACTGCTCAAGATCACGGCGCAAGACCTTTTTCATATGAAGGTAATCGATGAAGTCGTGGAGGAGCCGATCGGCGGGGCGCACCGCGACGCGCGAAGGGCCGCGGAATTGCTCAAAGAAGCCGTTGCAAGGAACCTTGCCGAGATCAAGAATACGTCTACGGACGAGCTCGTGAAGCGAAGATATGAGAAGTTCAGGAAATTAGGGATGTACGATCAATTGTAGCAGTTCTGCGATTTGAGTTTTGCCTCAGCGATCCCGATCTTTGCCTCGTTAATTTCATTTCAAAATCGTTATTTCGAATCAACTGAACAGGCGGAAAAATAGAAAGGTAACTCCCGCACCGAGCAGTGCGCCGGCTATTACCTCGATAGGCCGGTGAATGCCCGAAGACCACCTGCTCCAGCTCACCGTGATTGCAAGAAGCAAGGCCAGGAGAACGATTGGAACTGAGCCGGTCAAGTACCACACAGTGGTCCAGATGGAAAAAGACACGGCGGCATGACCGCTCGGCATTCCGCCCCGGAGCGGTTCTCCCTTGCCGAACAATACCTTGAGAATGATGACCAGAATGATTACGACGGCAAGGGCAACGAAAGCCACCATGTCTTGCGGTGCCTTGCGTAATTGCCAGTGCCCCCCCATGACGGCTGCTTTGAACGCGGGGTAAAGAATAAGATACCCGAGCATCAAAGACCCCATAGAGGCAATGAGCACGACGCCGGCGGCGACGTCCTTGGCGGTCTTCGCCATGGGATGATATTCTGCGGAGATCATGTCCACCGTCGTCTCGATGGCGGTGTTCAGCATCTCGGTCACCAGAACGAGCAAGATCGCCATGCACAACAGGATAAATTCGGTTCGAGTAATGTTCAGGACCAGGCCCAGCATGAGCGCCGCCAGCGTCGCAAAAAGATGAAGACGCATATGCCGCTGTGTCTTCACCGCATAAATAATCCCGTCGATGGCGAAATTGGCGCTCTTTACCCACGTCCTCATGAAGATATCCTTTTCAGGAGCTGCCACTCCTTCCGTTCCATACGGCGTGCCTCCTTGAGGCCTTGCTCGTGATCGTAGCCGAGCAAATGGACCAGACCATGAACGAGCAGTCGTTCGAGTTCAATCGTTAGAGAATGTCCTGCATCCTTTGCCTGGCGCGCTGCAACCGGAACGGAGATCACAATATCGCCGAGCATATCAGGCTGAATATGGAGGAACCGTCCCTCCCGCAGGGGGAACGACAGAACGTCCGTGGTTCTGTCCTTGTTACGCCAGGTTTTGTTGAGCGTGCGCATGGCCCGGTCGCCGATGAACAGGACGCTTAACTCGGCATCAGGAAGACCGAGACTGCGCAGCAGCTTCGCGAACCTTGTCCCGAGGACCGCTGTCGGAATTCTTCGTTTCCTCAGTTTGTTTGTTATCTTGATGTTCACGGTGATCCTTTTCTTCTTTGAAAGCCATGCCGGGATAGTCGATGCGATGATGGAAGATACCGGTCAGAACAAGATTAAAGCTTCTGGAGATGACCCGCAGGTCCTTGAGCGTCAGGTCGCACATGCTCAGCTGGTCGTCAAGAAAGAAGCGGGTGATGACACTGCTGGTAAGCATCTGGATCCGTTCGGGTGTCGGGTTTTCGAGGGTTCGTGATGCCGCTTCGACTGAGTCTGACAGCATGACGATGGCGGCCACCTTCGTCCTTGGACGGGGGCCGGGATAGCGGTAGACCTCTTCGGCGATAGGCGCGAAGGGGTGAAGATCTTTTTCCTTTTGATAGAAATAGGTGATCAGCGATGTGCCGTGGTGCTGTTGAATGATGTCGATGATCGCCGACGGGACCCGGTGCGCTCGGGCTACCTCCACCCCATCCTTGACGTGGGACGCGATGATCAGGCTGCTCATGGACGGCATGAGGTGGTCGTGCTTGTTCTCCGTGGGCCGCTGGTTCTCGATAAAATACTCGGCTTTGCGCGTCTTCCCGACATCATGGTAGTAGGCGCCGACCCGTGCGAGGATGGCGTTCTCACCGATGGCTTCAGCAGCGGCCTCGGCCAGGTTCCCGATAAGAATGCTGTGGTGGTAGGTTCCGGGGCTCTTGAACACCAGCTCTTTGAGCAGCGGCTGATTGGGGTCCAGGAATTCCAGCAATTTGATGTCCGTGGCGATGTCGAACACCGTTTCAAAGAAGGGTAGTAACGCCGAGACGATCGTGGATACGGCGATTGCACAGACCAAGCCCGCCGCGAGGTCATAGCCCCCCCGGTTCCAGAGTTCTCCCCGGTACAGGTCGATGCCGATGACGGCCAGCAGGTTGACGAGCGCCGTCAGCGCCCCCGCTTTCAGCAGGGCCGTCCGCTTCTTGCACCGGATCACGCTGAGTGCCGCCACCATGCTGCCGAGAAAGTAATAGATGGGAATGAAGGGTTCCCCCGGGGACAGGATGCCGAGGAGGATGCTGACGACGAACGAGAAGCTCAGGGCGAGATGAAAGTCAAGCAACAGGCTCGTCAGCATGGCGCCCGCGGCTACGGGAATCAAGAAACCGATCGTCATGACATCAAGATGCAGCTTGTTTGCCAGGAGCGACAGCACATATTTTGCTAACTGCGAGAGGATGATCGTCGTGAGCAGCAGGCAGACCAGCAGTACGATCTTTTTCCATTCTGAAAAAAGCACAGGCCGGTACCGCTTGATGTCCCGGTAGCACAGGTAGAGAATTGCCAGGATGAGAATGAACAGGCCGAGGTAGGCATCGAGCCGGTTGCCGATACCTTCCCGGCGGGCAATTTCCTGGAGCACCCGCTCCGCACTTTCCGTCACCTGGTGACCTGATCCGACGATCAGTTCTCCCTTGTTCACCTTGAGCGATAATGTCTGGTCAGGCCCCGGATATTCGATATAGAGGGTATAAGGGGCAATGATATCGTGGTCGGCGGTCTCTCCCAGTTCCAGCAGCGGTGTCCGGGGGAGCAGTACAAAGGCGAGTATGACCGCTGCCACGAGGGCGACGGCTGACGTAACGATCCTGATGGATAAAGAGATCCCCGGGGCGGGCTCGTCATGGTCGTGTTCCTGTTCCTGGTCCTTGGTCAGGAGTTTTGCTGCTGATTTATCGTTGCTGATCATCCGCTGCCTCATAACGCTCATATGCCTTGATGATCTGCTGAACCAGCTTATGGCGAACCACGTCTTTATTCGTAAAATAAACGAACCGGATGTCTTCGATACCCTCGAGGATATTCTGCACTTCGATGAGACCCGAACCCCTGCCGCTCGGGAGGTCGACCTGGGTGATGTCACCGGTGATAACGGTTTTGGAGTTGAATCCGAGACGGGTGAGAAACATCTTCATCTGTTCAGAGGTGGTGTTCTGTGCCTCATCCAGGATAATGAAGGAGTCGTTCAACGTGCGTCCGCGCATGAACGCCAGCGGCGCAATTTCAATGTCCCCTCGCTCGACGAGCTTGTTCGCCTTTTCCGACTCGATCATGTCGTACAACGCATCGTACAGCGGACGCAGATAGGGATTGATCTTCTCATACAGGTCGCCGGGCAGGAACCCGAGCTTCTCACCGGCCTCAACCGCCGGGCGCACCAGGATAATCCTGCTCACCTCCCGCCGGAGAAGCGCGGAAACCGCCGTGGCCATGGCGAGATAGGTCTTTCCCGTACCTGCCGGCCCGATGCCGAACACGATATCGTATTGCCTGATCGCTTCTATGTATTTTCGCTGGGTTTCGTTCTTGGGAGTAACGGGGCGCTTCCTGCTTGAGACGGGGACCGCTTTCTGAAAAATGTCCTTCAAGGATGCGGATGAATTGGAAGAAAATGCGTGGATCGCGTCCCGCACATCATCTTTCTGACAAATGATACCCTGTGCAAGCATGTCGGCAAGCTGCGTGATGAGGTGCTCAACTTTTGAGACAGCCTTCTCCTCGCCCTCGATCTGGATCCTGTTGCCTCTTGCTTGCAGGGTCACTCCATAGGTATTCTCGATCAGCCTCAGATTCTTATCCAGGTCGCCGTAAAGACTTGGCAATGACTGTTCATTTTCTATGGTCAGATTAACGGCAGAGGTTTTCATGAGTTAGCGCTAAGCAGGGTTCGCAGAACCCGCATGGCTATTATGTTAACACGGTGAAATTTCAAAGTCAATTTGACTTTTAATGAAAACATCGCGAATCGGGCGCGGTGTGAAGGTGAAATAAGGGCTCTTTTCCCGAGCTGTCTGCAGTCTACTGCTAATAATCGATCCCCTTTTGCGCCGGCAAGCCTGAATTGTAGGGGTGTTTGAGGTCACGCATTTCAGTTACCATGTCGGCCGCGGCAATGAGGTCAGGGTGCGCATCACGGCCGGTGAGGATCAAATGAAGTTCGGGCGGTTTGCTCCGGACAAGGTCCAGGACATCCCTGATATCGACCAGACCGAGTTTTACCGCAATGTTGATCTCGTCGAGGACCACGATGTCCCAGGAGGCTGAATGTATGCGCTGGCGTGCCGCGGTCAGCGCCTCGGCAGCAGCTTTCTTGTGTTCGTCCATCGGCGCGGTATTGCCGCAACAGTTTACAAAGCCCTTGCCCAGCGAAACGAATTCGATCTCGGGCGCAAGCCGCTCGCACGCCCGCGACTCACCGGTATCGGACTCGCTTTTGATGAACTGCACAAAGGAAACGTACATTTTATGGCCGAAAGCGCGAAGTGTTATCCCCAGAGCCGCGCTCGACTTTCCTTTTCCCTCTCCGGTAAAAACGATCACCAGTCCTTTTTGCAAAATCCGCTCCTTTATTCACGCTCAGGGATTGTGAATCATAGCATCTTGCCTGATAAAACTCAAGAGGAGAAGATGCTTCATATGTCGCGCCGATCTGTAGGCTTGCAGAATAATAAAAATGGGTTTTCCGGGTTTTGTGTGGGTCGCTTTTATCTGTTTCTGATTCAGCACATGTCACGATCCTTTTTTTCCTGCACCCCAGTTCACAGCTCCGCGCAGGGCATGATTGCCGGTACTGATAACAAGCCTTTTCGAGCAGCGCAGCACTTCCCCTCGCCCGGAGAACGGGCTCGGCCGTGTCTGCCTGGCTTTGTGGCAGCTTCGGTCTTTTCTACCTTGGCATGCCTGTGCGCGAAACTGTTCATGGGATGCAGGGGCTTCTGGAAAGGCAAAGAGTTCTGCCGTTCCCCTGCGCCGGGTAGCTCTGACGCGAGAGACACGCGTAGCAATGCTGCACAGATCATAGTTACGAGAACAAGACAAGGCAGACACGGCCGAGCCCTTTTTAAAGGGCGAGGGTGGAGTGATGCGAGTCCTGCATATCAGGGTGGAGGTACTGTACATCTTCCCGGCATGCTGCGTGGCCGAGTGATGAGCTACCCAAAAAAATCAATGCACGAGCACGGTCTATTGGAAACACAAGTACATACAGCATCCTCGCACTAGTCTCTCTACTACCCTTCCACTTTAGTCCGGTGTCCCCTTCGTCTTTCCCTGATGCCTTCGAACCAGATCCTGAACCGATCAAGGTAGAGATATACGACCGGCGTCGTGTAGAGTGTGAGCATCTGGCTGAAAATGAGGCCGCCGACAATGGCAATACCGAGCGGCCTGCGAAGCTCGGAACCTACTCCGTGGCCCACAGCAAGCGGCAATGCGCCCAACAGGGCGGCCATGGTCGTCATCATGATCGGCCGGAACCGCAGGAGGCAAGCCTGGTAGATCGCTTCTTCGGGACTCTTCCCCGCCTTGCGTTCCGCCTCGATGGCGAAATCGACCATCAGGATGCCGTTCTTTTTGACAATACCAATAAGGAGGAGAACGCCTATGATGGCGATCACGCTCAGGTCCGTACCGAAGATCATTAGGGCGAGCACCGCGCCCACGCCGGCGGAAGGCAGGGTCGACAGGATCGTGATCGGATGGATATAACTTTCGTACAGCACGCCGAGCACGATATAGACCGTCACGAGCGCGGCAAGGATCAAAAGAGGCACATTGGCCAGGGAATCCTTGAAGGCCTGGGCAGTTCCCGCGAACATCCTCCTGATGCTGGGAGGCATTCCCATCTGGCGAGTAGCGTCTTCGATCGCCTTCACCGCGTCCCCGAGCGACACACCGGGCGCAAGGTTGAACGATGTCGTGATCGACGGAAACTGACTCTGGTGGTTCACGGCAAGCGATGTTGCGGAGGCCTCGTAATGCGTAAAAGCGCTCAGGGGTACCATGCTACCGCTCGATGAAGGGACGTAAATGCTCTTGAGCGTATCAGGCCGCTGCCAGAAACTGGGCTCGACCTCCATGACCACATGGTATTGATTAAGGAGTGTATAGGTGATCGAGACCTGGCGCTGGCCGAAGGCGTCATAGAGGGTATTATCGATGAGCTGCGGCGTGATACCGAGCCGCGAGGCAGTGGCACGGTCGATCATGAGCGTGGCCTCGAGCCCTTTGCTTTGCTGATCACTGATCACGTCTGCCACCAGGGGTATTGTGCGCATTTTCTGCAGCACGCGCTGGCCCCATTCGTTCAGCTCGGTGAAGTTCTCTCCCTGGATCGTAAATTGATAGAGCCCAGCGCTGATCCTTCCACCGACGCGCAGGTCCTGCACCGGCTGGAGAACGGTGGGCGCTCCAGGTACTGCAATCAGCTTTTTGCGCAGGCGCGCGATGATTTGCCCCACGCTGGCAGTGCGCATTCCAAAAGGCTTGAGCGAGATAAACATCCGACCTGTGTTCGTCGTGGACCCGCCTCCCCCTCCGCCTCCAGTGAAGCCGGTTACATAATCCACATCCGGGTCGGTCTTGATAATATCAACAATGTCCAGAAGTTTTCCCTTCATGGCCTGAAACGAGGTGTCCTGCGCCGCCTGGATGTTTCCGGAGATTCTGCCCGTATCCTGCTCCGGGAAGAACCCCTTGGGTACGCGAATGAACAGGACCACATTGGTCGCAATGGTGATCGCGATCAGGAGCAGCATGAACCGGGAGTGCCCGAGGGCCCAGCGAAGGCTTGTTTCATAGTGGCTATGCATCCAGTTAAAGGACTGTTCGCTCATGCGGAACAGAATGCCGTGAGTCCGTTTTTTTTCCGGTCTCAGGATCGTGGCGCACATCATGGGCGTCAAGGTAAGTGATACGAGGAGCGAAACCATGATTGCGGCCGAGAGCGTCACGGCGAATTCGCGAAAGAGCCTGCCCACCATGCCGCCCATCAGGAGGATCGGGATGAAGACGGCAACGAGCGAGACGCTCATGGACAGTACCGTGAAGGCGATCTCTTTGGTGCCGGACAGCGCTGCCTGAAAGGCAGATTCCCCTTTTTCCCGGTAGCGGGTTATGTTCTCGAGAACGACGATGGCGTCGTCGACCACGAACCCCGTTGCGATCGTCAGTGCCATGAGCGAAAGATTGTCGAGCGAGTAGCCGCAGAGGTACATCACGCCGAACGTGCCGATGATCGACACCGTGACCGCGACTGCGGGAATGATGGTGGCGCGCACGTTCCGCAGGAACCAGAACACCACCAGGATCACGAGCACACCCGAGGCCATGAGCGTCCACTCGACGTCGTGCAGGGACCCGCGGATCGACGGGCTGCGGTCGAGCACGATCGACACGCTGACGGCCCCGGGCAGGGCCGCTTCAAGCTGTGGCAGAAGCTCCCGTACATTGTCCACGGTCTCGATGATATTCGCGCCCGGTTGGCGGAAAACGATGACCATAACTGCCGGCTTGCCGTTTACGAATCCTGCAGCGCGCAGGTCCTCTACCGAATCCTGCACGTCCGCTACATCCCGGAGCCGCACCACGCCTCCGGCGTGGTACGCAATGACCAGCGGCAGATACTGCCCGGCCTTGCTCAACTGGTCGTTTGTCCTGATCTCCCATGTTTTGTCGCCAAAGGCCAGTTGTCCCTTGGGCCGGTTGACATTGGTAGATGCAAGCACACCGCGCACGTCTTCGAGGCTGATGCCGTATTTCGAGAGCGCCAGCGGGTTCAGGTCAATGCGTACAGCGGGGAGAGAACTTCCTCCCACGAACACCTGTCCCACTCCTTTTACCTGGGAAAGTTTTTGTTGGAGAATGGTTGACGCCGCATCATACATCTGCGACGTGGTCATGGAATCAGAGGTGAGGCCGAGGATGAGAATGGGGGCATCCGAGGGGTTGACCTTGCGGTACGTGGGATTTGCCGGGAGGTTCGCAGGCAGGAATCCTCTCGCCGCATTGATCGCACCCTGGATGTCCCGCGCGGCCCCGTCGATGTCCCGGTTCAGGTCAAACTGGAGCGTAATGCTCGTCGATCCCCGGTAGCTCGTGGACGTCATTTCAACGACCCCGGCGATGCGTCCGAACTGGCGTTCCAGCGGCGCCGCGACCGACGTGGCCATGGTCTCGGGGTCCGCGCCGGGAAGTGCCGCCTGGACCGAGATCGTTGGGAAATCCACCTGGGGAAGCGGCGAAACCGGTAGCAGGCGGAAGGCGATCACGCCGGATAGAACGAGCCCTACCGTAAGAAGCGTGGTCGCGACCGGTCGTTTGATGAAGGTTGCAGAAATGTTCATGTTTGTTCCGCTCAGGGTTTGGGAATATCGGACAAACCGCTTTAGACCCATCCCCCTCACAATCTGCCCCTTGAACGGGGAGAAGTTAGAGAATATCCTCCCCTTCAAGGGGAGGACTGAGGCGAGGATGGGTTAGATCAAAAAGTCATGTTGATATTTTCTTAGTTCCTAACTTCTTGAACGACCTTCTTTCACCCTTCGCGCAAGCCGGTCGAACCAGAGATAAATGACCGGTGTCGTATAGAGCGTGAGTACCTGGCTGATGATCAGTCCTCCCACGATCGTGATGCCAAGAGGCCTGCGAAGCTCGGACCCCACACCACGCCCGAGGGCGAGCGGCAGAGCTCCGAGAAGCGCTGCCATGGTTGTCATCATGATCGGCCGGAACCGCAACAGGCAGGCCTGGTAGATCGCCTCTTCGGGGCTCTTCCCTTCCTTGCGCTCCGCATCAAGCGCAAAGTCGATCATCATGATGCCGTTCTTCTTCACGATACCGATCAGAAGGATGATGCCGATGATCGCGATGACCGAAAGCTCGGTTCTGAAGAGCATCAGGGAAAGAACGGCGCCGACCCCCGCCGAAGGAAGCGTGGAGAGGATCGTGACCGGATGGATATAGCTTTCGTACAGGACACCGAGCACGATGTAGACCGTGATGAGCGCGGCCAGGATCAGGAGCGGCTCGTTGGTGAGAGAGGCCTTAAATGCCTGGGCCGTTCCCTGGAAACTCCCCCGGATGCTCGCAGGGAGGTTCAGCTGGAGCGCTGTATTCTCGATTGCGTCGACCGCCTCGCCCAGCGACGTGCGCGGCGCAAGGTTGAACGACATGGTCACCGCCGGGAACTGGCCCTGCCGGTTTATAACGAGCGGCCCTGTTGTTTCCGATGCCTGGGTGAGAGCCGCGAGCGGCACCTGTCCTCCGCCTGAACCGCGGAAATAGATCGATTGCAGGCCAGCCGGTCCCTGCTGGAATTCGGGTTTGACCGCGAGCACGACGCGGTACTGGTTCAGCTCCGTGAAGATCGTGGAGACCTGCCGCTGCCCGAACGCGTCATAGAGCGCGTCGTCGATGTTCTGCGGAGTGATGCCCAGCCTTGAGGCAGTAGCTCGATCGATCGCAAGCGCCACCCTGAGACCCTTGTCCTGCTGGTCGGTGCTCACATCGCGGAGTTCCGGGCGGGTCCGCAGCGCGTCGATCACCTTCGGGGCCAGCATATTCAGCTCATCGGTGTTAGGGTCGTCAAGCGTGTACTGGAATTGCGTGCGGCTCACCTTCGCGTCCACCGTAAAGTCCTGTACCGGTTGCATGTAGAGCATGATGCCGTCGACCCTGGCAAGCTCCGGCTGGAGGCGACGGATTACCTCTATCGCGCTCGCATCCCGATCGTGGAGCGGCTTGAGGTTGATCAGGATCCTGCCGCTGTTTAAGGTCGTGTTCGTCCCGTCCACGCCGATGAACGATGAGAGGCTTTCGACCGCTGGGTCTTTCAGGATCACCCGGGCAAGGGCCTGCTGCCGTTCGGCCATGGCGGAGAAGGAGATCGATTGCGGTGCCTCAGACGTGCCCTGAATGACGCCTGCGTCCTGGACCGGGAAAAAACCCTTTGGCACGATGATATAGAGCAGCACGGTCAGGACAAGAGTACCCACGGCGACCGCGAGCGTCGCTGTCTGGCGCTTGAGCACCCATTGCAACGTCCTTCCGTAGGATGCGATAATACGATCGAAATAGAGCTGGGACGCATGGTAGAATTTCCCCTGTTTCTCCTCCGGGACATGCTTCAGGATCCTCGCACACATCATGGGCGTGAGTGTTAATGAAACGATCGCCGAAATAAGGATGGTGACCCCAAGGGTGATCGCAAACTCCCGGAAGAGACGTCCGACCACATCGCCCATGAAAAGGAGCGGGATAAGCACCGCGATGAGCGATACGGTCAGCGAGAGGATGGTGAATCCGATCTGCTTTGCCCCTTTGAGCGCAGCCTCCATCGGCGTTTCCCCTTCTTCGACGTAGCGGGCGATGTTCTCGATCATGACGATGGCGTCGTCAACGACAAACCCGGTTGAGATCGTCAAGGCCATGAGCGAAAGGTTGTTCAGGCTGAAGCCAAGAAGGTACATGACCCCGAAGGTACCGACGAGGGAGAGCGGAACGGCAACGCTCGGGATGGTCGTTGCTGCAAAATTTCGCAGGAAGAGATAGATAACGAGAACCACGAGAGCGACGGCCAGCATCAGCTCGTACTGTACGTCCCTTACAGAAGCCCGGATGGTCGTGGTGCGGTCCGTCAGGATCGTGACCTTGATGGACGGCGGCAATGCGTTCTGGAGCTGCGGCAGAAGCTTCTTGATACGGTCAACGACCTCGATGACGTTGGCGCCCGGCTGGCGCTGGATGTTCACGATCACGGCAGGTGAAGTGTTTACCCAGGCCGCTTGATTAACATTCTCGGCATCATCGATCACATCGGCCACGTCGGACAGGCGTATGGGGGCATTATTGCGGTAAGCGATAACAAGCGGCCGGTAATCTTTGCTCGAAAAGAGCTGGTCGTTCGCGCCGATGATGTAGGCCTGGCGCGGGCCGTCAAAACCGCCCTTTGCCTGGTTGACGTTGGCGGTCGTGATCGAGGTGCGCACGTCTTCAAGCGTGAGGCCGTATGATGCAAGGGCCGTGGGATTGACGTGTATACGGACGGCAGGGCGCTGGCCCCCGGAGAGGCTCACAAGCCCGACGCCGGGAAGCTGGGAAATTTTCTGCGCGAACCGCGTGTCGGCCATGTCTTCCACTTGCGGCAGTGTCAGGGTGTCCGAGGTAAGAGCCAGGGTCAGGATCGGCGCGTCCGCGGGGTTGACCTTGCTGTAGACCGGCGGTGTCGGAAGGTCCCGGGGCAGAAAGGTGAAGGACGCGTTAATTGCTGCCTGCACTTCCTGTTCGGCAACGTCCAGCGAGAGGTCCAGACTGAACTGCAGGGTGATAACCGAACTGCCGCCAGAGCTTGCCGAGGTCATCTGGGTCAGACCCGGCATCTGGCCGAACTGCCGCTCGAGCGGAGCCGTGACCGAGGAGGCCATGACATCAGGGCTCGCGCCGGGGTAAAAGGTGCGTACCTGGATAGTAGGGTAATCCACCTGGGGAAGGGCCGAGACCGGCAGTTGCTTGTATGCAACCACACCGGCAAGAAGGATGGCGATCATCAGGAGCGTGGTTGCTACCGGACGCTCAATGAAGATGCGGGATATGTTCATTTATGCTGCCTTTGCGGCGCAGGGGCACTGCCAGTCGGGCTCTTTACTTCGACCTTGCCGCCGTTCCTGAGCCTGTCCGCGCCGTCCACGACGACAAGCTCGTCCGCGGACAGGCCGGAGGTAATCGACGCATTTCCCTCCTGGCTGATGCCGAGCGTAACAGGACGCATTTCCGCGGTCTGGTCGGCTTTGACGACGTAGACGAAGGTGCCTTGCTGGCCCCGCTGGATAGCCTGCGACGGCACGATGACGGCATCATGCTTTACCTCAATGAGGAGACGTGCATTGACGAACTGATTAGGGAAAAGCTCATAGTTCCTGTTCGGGAACTCGGCTTTTAATTTCACCGTGCCCGTGGTCGGATCGATCTGATTGTCCACGGTCAGGAGGGTCCCGGTGGCGAGTTTCTGCTTCTGGTCACGGTCATATGCCTCGACCGAGAGCTTCGCCCCGCTCCTGATCTTGCCCAATATCTGCGAAAGACTGTCCTCGGGGAGGGAGAAGATGACTGCGATCGGCTTCATCTGGGTGATCACCGCAAGGCCGGCGGCATCGCTCGCATGAACAATGTTGCCCGCGTCCACCTGGCGCAGGCCGATGCGGCCGCTGAACGGTGCGGTTATGCGGGAATAGGTCAGCTGCAGTCTGGCACTATCGATCTGGCCCTGATCGGACTTGACCGCACCTTCAAACTGGTTCACCAGGGAGACCTGCGTATCGAGCTGCTGCTTGGGGATCAGATCCTTCTTGACCAGGTCCTGGAACCGCACGAGATCGAGCCTGGCATTTTCGAGCTGAGCCTGGTCCCTGGCCATTGCGCCCTGTGCCTGGGTCAGCTGCACTTCGAACGGACGCGGGTCGATCTCGGCGAGGAGCTCGCCCTTGCTCACGAGCTGGCCTTCTTTGAAAAGGATTTTTGTCAGCTCTCCGTCAACACGGGTCTTGACGGTAACAGTATTGAGCGGGGTGACCGAGCCGAGGCCGGACAAATAAACGCTGAAATCACTCTTCTTCACCGGGGCAGCGACGACCGGAACGCTAGGCATGGCGGGCGGCGTCTGCTTGGCTTCACGCGGCGTCTTCTGGCTTCCACTGGCAAAGAAGAAATACGCCCCTATGGCAACCAGGCAGACTATGACGAGTACTATCCACCAGCGATGCTTCATCAGCCGGGAACGCAACCGATCCTGTGAATCGTTGGACCCTGTTTCATCTAGAGACGTCATCGTCATGGCCTCACAATGGATGTGCCCGTTCATCTGATAGCAGCTTCTTTCGAGAGAGCGTGGACAATCAGTTTTTACTTATCCGAGCAGATATTGATGCAGGGTAAAGTCGCGAGCAATGATAACACCGTTTCGATATCGTTGTCAATTTTGTATTCCGTTTTAAGGTATAATCTACTTTTATAAGAAAGATCCTTATATGTTGTTTTTTTATTTTAATCGAAAGTGCATCCTAATCACGTGACACCTTATCTGCTTTGCTTTTTCCCGCATCAGGAGGTATAATGCGGTCTATGCAACAAAGAAGATCGCTCCTCCTCACCCTGTTCCTGATGTTATTCGCGGCGCTCATCGGCGGTGTCGCCGGATTCATTATCTTTTCTATCTGGGACCTGCCCGAGATTAATCAACTCGAACAATACAAACCGAGCATCACCTCCCGCGTATATTCCGATAACAACAAGCTCATCGCGGAGTTCTACCTCGAGAACCGCACTCCCGTCGTCTTCACGGACGTACCCGATATGCTGGTCAAGGCGCTTATTGCCACCGAGGACAACAAATTTTACACCCATCACGGGATTGACCCGCGCGGTATCGCCCGGGCCCTGTACCGCAATGTGCGGGCGCGGAAGGTGCTTGAGGGCGGCAGCACTCTGACGCAGCAGCTCGCCAAAGTGCTCTTCCTGAACCCCGAACGAAGTTATTCTCGCAAGCTCAAGGAAATGGTCCTCGCGCTCAGGATCGAACAGCGTTACACCAAGCAGGAAATCCTCTCGCTGTATCTTAACCAGATCTATTTCGGCAGCGGCGCCTACGGTGTTGAAGCAGCGGCCCGTATCTACTTCGGGAAAGGCGCCAAAGATCTTAACCTTGCCGAGTGCGCGCTCCTCGCGGGTCTTCCCCGGACCCCGAAATACTATTCCCCCTTTAAATCACCGCAGAGCGCCCTGGGGAGGCGCGCCTATGTCCTGAACCGGATGGCAGCCACCGGCGTTATTTCCAGGGCGCAGGCCGAGGAGGCGAAGAAAGCCCCCCTGCCGCTCCAGGCATCGGTCAAAGCCGGGGGATCGGCTCCCTATTTCGTTGAATATGTCCGTCAAAAAGTGGAGGAGCGCTTTGGATCGAGCATCCTCTATTCCGGCGGGCTGAACATCTATACGAGCATCAACGACGATCTGCAGACTTCCGCGGAGCGGGCCGTGGCAGCCGGGCTCTTGAGCATCGAATCCCGGCATAAACAACATGTCAAGTCCCCGCTCCAGGGTGCGCTTCTTGCCATCGAACCGGCAAGCGGTCGAATCCGGGCCATGGTCGGCGGACGGGACTTCGGCAAAAGCCAGTACAATCGTGCATGGCAGTCGCTGCGGCAGCCTGGTTCGGCATTCAAGCCGGTCATCTATGCTGCTGCCCTGGACCGCGGTTTCGGCGCCTCCGACATCCTTGACGACTCTCCCCTGACGATCAAGCTGGACCGGAACAAGAACTGGTCGCCGGAAAACTTCTCGCGGACCTATCAGGGCGCGGTAACGCTTCGGAAGGCGCTCAGCCAGTCGTTGAATGTGCCGACGATCAGGTTGCTTCAAAAGATCGGCATTGACGAGACTATCCTCTTTGCAAGAAAACTCGGCATCAAAAGCACGCTTACCCCCTATTTGTCGCTGGCTCTCGGAAGTTCCGACATGACCCTTGCGGAATTGACGTCCGTGTACTCCCTGTTCGCCAATCACGGTATCAGGATGGGACCAATATCCATCCTGACGATCACCGACAGCACCGGCCGGGTGTTGTATTCGAACGATGCGCTTCCAGCTCAAGCGATCAAACCCGAGATCGCATATCTCACCACCGATCTGCTCATGGGTGTGATTGAAGATGGAACAGGATGGAAGGCCCGGGAACTCGGCAGGCCGGCAGCCGGCAAAACAGGCACCACGAACGACTACCGTGATGCCTGGTTCATCGGGTATACCCCAAGCCTGGTGACCGGGGTCTGGGTCGGATACGACGACCAGACGAGCATCGGTCCCCGGGAAACGGGGGCGCGTGCCGCACTCCCGATCTGGCTCGAATTCATGAAAAAAGCCCATGCCGACCGTCCTCCCGAAGACTTTATTGCACCCGAGGGCATTCTCTTCAGGCAGATCGATCCCCGGACCGGCCTGCTCAGCACGGAAACCTGCAAGCAGTCCGTTCGCCGTGCCTTTCTGCCGGGAACGGAACCGAGACAGCATTGTAATGAGGCCGGAATATCCGCCGATGAACCGCTCATCCATGATGAAGCGCCGTAAGCCGATATCAGGACGGTAACTACTCGGGTAGTCAGTCTATTCACCTGAGTAGTTTATTCTTTTCTATTGACATTAAAATACCACTTTGTTATATTTGCGCAGTCAAACGGCAGGAAACATTCTGACTTATGCGGGTGTAGCTCAGTTGGTAGAGCGCGACCTTGCCAAGGTTGAGGTCACGGGTTCGAATCCCGCCACCCGCTCCATTCAAGCACAGAAACAGGGAGTTAACCGACATCGGTTAACTCCTTATTTATTTTTTGTGCCAGTGATTGTGAAGCTTATCCAGTTGCGCTTAAAAGTCGCATTCCCCAAAATAACCCTTCCCTAAGTTATTCGAAAGACTCAAAAATAGATCTCTCTAGAATCACTCTCCGTGCCGCTGCATCTTGACAATCTTCCGGCAAAGAACTAAATTTAAACAAGAGCGATAATGTAAAGCGGACAAGCCCTCGGCGATAGAGAGCGAGAGAAGGCAGCGCCTCTGAAGTCAAAGTGAAGCAGCTCCCAACCGAATTCCTGAAAAGATCATGCAGAGAGTGATGAACCTCCTGGCGGTAACCATATTCCTCTGCGGCGATGTCATGACAGGCCGCGGCATCGATCAAGTGCTCCCCCATCCCTCGAATCCCGGGATCTATGAGCCGTATGTGAATGATGCGAGGGAGTATGTGCGGCTTGCGGAAAAGGCCTTCGGCCCCATCCAAAAACCCCTCGGCTTCACGGCGGTCTGGGGCGATGCGTTAGCGCAATTGGACCAACATGCGCCAGACGTGCGAGTGATCAATCTCGAGACGGCCCTTACCAAAAGCGAGGATTATTGGAAGGGCAAAGCAATCAACTATCGGATGAATCCTTCAAACGCACCTGTGCTGTCTGCTGCAGGAATCAATGTTGTCGCTCTCGCAAACAACCACGTCCTCGACTGGGGATACACCGGCCTCGGGGAAACAATAGAGACGTTGAAAAAACAGCATATAGGTTACGGGGGTGCCGGCAAAAACCGGGATGAGGCGGCAGCTCCGGCAATCGTCGACCTCGGAGGGAAGGGACGAGTGGTCGTGTTCTCTTTTGCCGCGGACACGAGCGGCGTGCCGGATGCCTGGTCCGCTACGAATGACCGGCCGGGAGTGAATCTCCTCCCCGATCTTTCCAGCGAAACGGTCCACCGTCTCCGGGATCAGGTGCGGCGAGTTAAGAAGCAAGACGATGTCGTCATCGCCTCGATCCACTGGGGATCGAACTGGGGGTACTCCATTTCACCCGGGGAGACACGATTCAGCCATGCTCTCATTGATGAGGCCGGTGTTGACGTGATCCACGGCCATTCGTCCCATCATGTGAAAGCGATCGAGGTGTACCGGGGCAGGCTCATCCTGTACGGATGCGGCGACCTTTTGAACGACTATGAAGGCATCGGCGGATACGAGGCCTTTCGCGGCGACCTGGGACTCATGTATTTCGCGCAAATCGATCCCGGGACAGGCAAACTTCTTTCCCTTGATATGACGCCCACGCAGGTCCGTCATTTCCGGGTGAACTACGCCTCGCCAGGAGATGCCGCATGGCTCGCAGCGGTCCTGAACCGGGAAGGGAAAAGTTACGGAACAAGCGTGACCGTGGTTGAGGGAAACAGGCTGCAGTTGAAGTGGAAGGAATGAATTTGAAGAGCTGGTGGTCTTCATGAGAACGGTGATTATTGTTCGGCCTCGGGATCACTCGAAGCTGAAGCGCACGACCAAAAAATGTACCGACTCTTTGGCCTTGTCTCGGTCAAGGGATCGATAACGTCGAATTCGCTGAACTCAACCCGTAGGATTGCAGAAATAAAAAAGGCGGGCCGTAAGACCCGCCTTTGGGAAGAGGCAGCTTTTAGAAATAGAGATGTACCAGCATACTGGTGACCCGTTCCTTTACTTTATTCGCATGTTCCCAGTCGCTGTATTCGAGGGCGAGTTTCGTGTTGAGCCATGGAAGGTACATCACATTGAACGTCGGCCCCTTTTTATCGAGGCTGTTGTCTTCGCTCGACTTCATGTGGTCGTACCCTATGGTCACGCCGTATTTCCTGTTAAAGAAGTAGGAACCCTCGACATAATAGCCCGTGAACGAGACATCGAAATAATCCGCCGGGGTATCGGCAATACCGTCCCATGCGCCTTTATCCGTACCGTACATATAGACTCCTACGACTTCAAACATGTGCGGCTGTGAATCTGTCTGCCACTGGAAATCAGCGCCATATCGCTCGATTTTGCTCGAGTAGATTCCCTGAGAAACGGACGTTTGGACAATGGAGCCGCCTCCGGCAGGCGCGACCAGATCGGTAAAGCTGTGGTTGTAATTCTGTTTGCCTCCATAATAGTATCCGCCGATTGATGCGACGCTTTCCCCTGTAAGGGCGTACTCGAACGCAATTCTGCCGAACCCATCAATCGGATCGCTCATCACATTCGATGCGAACTCATCTCCCCTGAAAGCCCCGGCCGCGACATAGACCATATTGGAAAAGAACCTTCCATTCACGACCATGCCCTGGTTCTCGGTGCTCGCGAACTGAAACATGTCCCCTGATGCCCGCGCGGAAGTGAAGATGGCCGGTGTGTTCACGGTATTGTATGCGGTAAACCGGATGGTGTTGTAGGGGTCCGCCCCGGCCACGTCGCTCTTGAGAAACACGATCCCCAGGTTGTTATTTCCGGCCACGCGCGTCGCGCCTGCAAGTTTGACGAGCTCGAGGGAAAACTGTCCGGTATCCCTGCTCCATTTCGGTTCGACAAAGCCCCCGATGTTCGGGGTGATCCTTCCCGCTAAAAAGATGGCCACCTCTTCCGGGAGGTGGACTTCCGATTGCTGGCCGTTTGTCTTTAGATAGGGCAAGCTGATAATGCTGACCGACAACGGCGTACCGCTAAAGCCGAGAAGGTCAAGGTTGTCCTCCTGGATACGCGGATAGGTTTCCCCAACATCGGTGTACCCCAACTCCTTGAATTCCCTGCCCGCCGCCAACAGCCTGGGCCAGATGGTATGGCAGGCTGTGCAGGCCTTGCCCTTTTGGCGGGCAAAGCTCGGGACCGCTGACGCCTCATCGGGAACGAGAAAGAACGATACAATCAGGACAAACGATAGAATGCACACGGTAATGAAAAAAAAACGTTTCATGACATCCTCCTTTAGATAGAATGGTTATTTACCGAATTCGATGTTCACTTCTGCGGCGCCGCCGGCTGTGACGGTGACTGTCTTTTCCTGCTCGCCAAATGCCTCATGCCAGAACTTCAGCTTGTATGTCCCCGCGGGTACATCCTTGATGCTGAAGCGGCCCTGCGCGTCGGTGACCGTAATATATGGATTGTCCGCAAGGTAGAGGAATCCGTGCATGAATGTGTGAGCGTCGCACTGGATGTCCACCAGGCCGGTCTTGTTGATGGCCCGTTTGATCGTCATGCCCTGCCTGGGTAGCGCCGAATTGAACACCGTCAGTTTGTTGAACCTCATATGAGTGTTATGCAGCATGGGGTCCTCGTTCTTCACGTCAACGGTCTGGCCGGTCATGCCCACCTGAACGTGAGGATGGAATTGGCACATCTTGTTCGCGACAGGGATATCCTCCTTCGGCGCCGGCTTGCCCTTGGCGATCCCATCGATGAACACCGCGGTCCATTGCACGCCGCCATCTGCGCTGATCACGTACTTCTCGCGCGGGAGCGTTTTTCCGCAGTGTTGCGGGTCCTTGGTCACTTCAACGGTGGGGTCCTTTGGGATCTCGCCGGAGACTTTCACGCGTCCCTTGATCTCCCCCCCGTTGCTGACAGCCCCCCCCTCGTAGGCCCATGCGCCATCAATCGCCAGCAGCATCAACAGTAACAACAATACTATTTTCTTCAACATAGGAACCTCCTTGATGAGTAATACATTATGGATTATAGGCCGGTCCGAACCCGCCCCAGTACTTGATGAAGTAGACGATTGCCCAGATGATCAGGGCGCTAAAGACGATCTTCAACCACAGCGGGACCTTCCCCTCGTAGGACTCGACATCCCCGCGGTAAACCTCTTTCTCCTCATGGCTCATCGTTCATCTCCTTTTCCAGAAACCGGTACTTGGTGTCCTCGACATCATCCCACTGGCCGGACAACACTGACCAAACGAATACCCCAAGGGCCCCCAGGCTCATGCACAGGGCAATGCAAAATGTATAGAATAGTGCTCCGTTCTCTTCCATGAAATCCTCCCTTACTGCTTGTCGGCCGAGAAGCTGAGAATGTAGTATGCCAGTGCCCAAGGGTCAATGTTCTGCTGTGTGACCGCGTCAAAGTTCGACGGCATGGGCGTGCCGTTCAGCCCGGTCATGACCGTCCGATAGATATCCTCGGGCCGCGGGCCGCCCTTGAACACCCCCGTCGTGAAGTTCGCGGGCAGAATCTTGTTGTCGAAGTCGTCCTTCAAGGTGTCCGACTTTTCACCATCTCCCCGCCCCTCCTGGCCGTGGCATTCCCAGCACTTCAGATCCTCGTAGGTCAGCTTTCCCTTGGCGATGAGGTCGGCGTCGGGCTTGGGCGCCTGCGGGATGTAGAGAGGCTGCTCGGGCGGGATCGCGCCGAAATCGGGGTCGAAGGTCTTGACGTAATGGATCACGTCCCAGCGGTCATCTTCGGACAGGTTGAACCATGTCGGCATGGCCGTGCCCCGGATGCCGGCAGTGATCGTCCGGTACAGGTCCGCGTCCGTCGGGAGCGCGCCTGTCTGCGTTGTCCGGAACTTGAACTGGCCCGAGGTGAAATCCCGCGGCAGCGCCACGGCGAACTGAACCAGCGACGGCGCCGTGCCCTTGCCGTCGCCTTTTTCTCCGTGGCAGCCGACGCACCTTCTGAGATAGACTTCTTTCCCATGGTCGACCGACTCCTTCGCTGTGAAAGCCGGCGCCGATCCCTGGGCGGCGATCTGGTACGGGAACTCGTCACGCCACTTTCCCCGACTCATGCCGAGGTTCTGCACATAGGCCACGATCGCCTTCCCGTCGTCGTTCAGCACAAAGTGGTCGCCTTCTTTTTTGAAGAACCAGGTGAATCTCGGCATGACGGAGTCAGGAACGACCATCCTGGGGTCGAAATAATGAGCAGCGTGCCAGTCGTCACCGTATTTACCGCCCACGCGCAGGATATCAGGCCCTATCCTCCGCGTGCTCAGGAGATGGGGCAGATCATAAGCATACTCCCCGACCTCGGGCAAAGGACCCCAGCGTCGCGTCTCGCCTGCAACCGGCCGCGTAAATTGTGAATGGCAGTACCAGCATCCTTCGTGCATGAAAATCGTCCTGCCCTTCGCGAGCACGTCGGTATAGGGGACCGCCTGTGTCTTGACCTGCGTAAGTAATCCCAGCGGGGTACGGACCGTTTTGGTGACTGCATATTGGACCGTTTTATACTGTTTCATGACATAGGGAACGATTGCCTGGATGATCAAAGCCAGAAAAAAGAAACCGAAGCCAGCGACAATCGCGATCGTTTTCGCCCGTTTCATGGGGTGGTCCTCGCTGTCTTCGAATAGTAGAGATTCAGACCGACCAATGCGACCCCGATGTCCATGGTAATACCGGTAAAGGTCCGTATCATCCAGTAGGGCTTCATCGTGACAACGCTGTCAACGAATTCCGCGCCCGCAACGAGTTCCGTTCCCTGAATGAGTCCTTGAAGAATGAGCACGGCGATCATAGTACTGATCCCCAACATGATCATCCATGAACTCCACTGGGCCACGGTGCGGCTATATCCCGTCCCCGCGACCCGGGGCCAGACGTAATAGCAGGCGGCAAGCGTAAACACTACATATCCGCCGAAAACAGTCGAATGGGAATGGGCAATCACGAAATCGGTAAAGTGGGTCGGCACCTGTACGCTTCTCAGGGCCTCGAGCGATCCCTGAGTGCTTCCGATAAAGTACATGGCAGCCCCGAATATCAGGAGCTTCACGGTAAAATCAGATTGAGCCAGGCCCCATTTGCCGCCCATCAGGGTGCCGTAGAAATTCGCGACCACCGCCCAGACCGGTACGATCAGCAGCATGCTGGTTACGATGGCGATGGTCTGGGTCCAGTACGGAGTGGGAGCGAACAGATAATGGTGAATGCCGACAAAGGGATAGACAAACGCCAGGGACCAGAACCCCACCAGCGACAGCCTGTGGCTGTAAATGGGTGTTTTCGAGGCGGCTGAAAGGAAGTAATAAATAATAGCGAGCCCTCCGGGCGTGATCCAGAGTCCGACAACATAATGCAGGAAAAGCCCGTGCAAAGCCGCGTTACTCACACCCGGCATGATGTAAGGCAGGACAAAGTTGCCGAACACGAGGTTCAAGTCGGTCCAGATGAGGGCGGCAATGGTATACCAGAGAGCCACGTAGATCTTTTCCTCTTTACGTTGTGCGATCGACATGAAAACCTGGTAGCTGATGAGAACGAGGGAGATGATGAACCCGAGGCCCACGGGATTCGGGAACTCATCGACCTCAAGGCCCTTGTTATAACCTAGCAGTACACCGGCGAATCCTGCGAAGAGCGAGAGGTTCCACAGCCACATCGTATATTTCGACCACTCGTCCTTATACATCTTGACGCCTGTCAGCTTCGGCACCATGTAATTGACGAGACCCAGGAAAATCGTCGAGAAGACGCCGAAGATGACACCGTTCGTGTGAACAGGGCGCAGCCTGCCGAAATGGAAATACTCATTACTCAGAAAATCCGGGTAATTGAACTTGAGAGAGAGCAGGATCCCCATCGTGGGGGCGACGATACCCCAGAAAAACCCCCACATCAGCCACTGTTTTACTATCTTGTTGTTGACAAGATTATTTTCACTCTGCATAAGCTTGGCCTTTCCATTCAGAATATAGATATTGAGGAACCGTATTATTTTCAGAAAAGGAAACGTTGTAGCCACTGCTCATCACGGCTTTGTACAAGATATTTTATAACGATAACCATGCTTGATGACTACAGAACGGGACAGCCCGGGAAAACGATATGTTCTGAAATCTTAAGACAAATATAGCGCGATTTATTTAGAATGCACGCTTTTGCCGAATTTTTTTATTACATGTTATCAACTAACGAAGTGCTACAAAATAGCTCTGCGCCATCGGCAACAGGGGGAAAAGATAAAAGATCACCGGGTGCGACCATATTACGTGACTTCTCTGAAACAACCGTGGTATATTTATCTCAGCAGAAAAATAAACCATGAGACCATGTTACAATATATCCCACTCCCTGCGGGCGCTCTTCGTGACGAGCCTTATTATGACTGCTTTTGCCGGCGCAGCCGGCGTATCTCACGCTGCTGCCGGCAAGGAGCCCAATTGCGAGATCCAAAGCGGTTCCTGCCGGCAGGTGACCAACGACGGGACTGCAGTAGAACTCGACATTCAGCCGAAGCCAGTAAAAGCTATGACCGACCTCGATTTCATGATCACGATCACCCGGGACGGAACACTGCTCAAAGACGCATTGATCTCGCTCGATCTTTCGATGCCGGGCATGTTCATGGGACGCAACCGTTCTGTTCTCAAGCAGGTAAAGCCCGGTCTCTATGAAGGCAAAGGTGTCGTCACGAAATGCCCCAGTGGCAGGAAGACGTGGCAGGCCGAGGTCACGGTCGAACGCGACGGCAAGACAGCTGTCGTTGACTTTGTGTTCGAGGTGACCTGACGTGGAGACAGGCTATCTCCTCGCATTCACTACCGGTGTTTTCGGAGGTTTTGGTCATTGTATCGGTATGTGCGGACCGCTCGTGGCATCTTACGCACTCGCGACGCCGTCCCGCAGCACCACGTTCTCGTTTGGCACCCTTGCTCCTCACCTCCTCTATAACACTGGCCGCATATTGACCTATGGGCTCATTGGTGCTGTCATGGGTCTGTCAGGAGCGTTCGTGAATGTCGCCGGCAGGCTTGCCGGTTTCCAGAACGTCGTTGCCATTGCGGCCGGTCTGATAATGATCATTATGGGACTGAGCATTACCGGCATCAGCGGCAGCACAGCCTGGCTCGAACGACATAATAGTGCAGTCATCAAGATGGCCCATCGCGTTCTTGCTTCAACATCGCTCTTCAGATACTTTTCCCTCGGCCTCCTTCTTGGCCTGCTCCCCTGCGGCCTGTCCTATACGGTCTTCATTGCTTCAGCGGGAACGGGCGGCCCGTTTCCTGGCATGCTGACCGCCCTGCTGTTCGGGCTTGGCACGCTGCCTTCCCTGCTCGTCTTCGGTGTCCTGGTGACCGCTCTTAATTCGCGTCTCCGCAACAGGATCTACCGCGCAGGAGGAGTGGTTGTCATAATCATGGGCTCCTACTTTCTGTTCAGAGGAATAAAGCTCTATGCCGGCCTGTGACCACTGCATGCTCGAGGTATCTGAGCACGATGCCGTTCTTGACGAGATCAACGGCGTGAGAAAGATCTTCTGCTGCCATGGATGCAACGGCATCTACCGGCTCATCAACAACGAGGGGCTTGATGAGTTCTATGCAATACGCCGGGGGTGGACTTCCGGTCCCTTTCCAGACGCAGCGGTTGATGTTTCGGCCTTTCTGGACGGACTGACGCCGGTGGGGAACGACATCGAAATGGATGTGATCATCGACGGGATCCGGTGCGCATCCTGCGTTTGGCTGAATGAAAGAATTCTGCTCCGCACAAAAGGGATCTCCTACGCGAGGGTCAATTACGCCACTCACCGGGCAAAGATCCGGTGGGATCCCGCCGCGATCAATGTCAAAGGAGTTCTATCCAGGATCAGGTCCATTGGTTACGTTCCGAAACCGTTCCTGCCCGGGGCATGGGAGGACGAGCAAAAACGCATGTCCCGCGACCTGCTCCTCCGATTCGGGACTGCGGCCTTTTTCTCGCTGCAGCTCATGCTGTTCTCCTTCGCCCTCTACGCAGGATATTTCCAGGGCATCGACGAGAAGATCAAGAACATTCTCCATGTGGTGTCCTTCGTGCTCACGACGCCGGTGCTGTTCTACTCGGGCTGGCCCATCATCAAGGGCTCCTTCCGCGGGATATTGACCCTCACCTTCAACATGGATGTCCTGATCGCGGCCGGCGCTCTTTCCGCCTACGGGTACAGCATGTATCAGATGACGATCAACGGCGAGGTTTATTTCGACACGGCTGCCATGATCATCACGCTTATCCTCCTCGGCCGGTATATTGAAGCGGGAGCCAGGACCAGGGCATCGGAGACCATCAGCAGACTAATGCAGCTCAGCCCCCGGGAGGCCCGGCAGGTTGAGGAACCGGCGGACCTCGCGCAATTCCCCGACCGTTTACACACTGCCGTCCGACAGATGGTCCCGGTGTCGACGCTGCGCCGGGGAGATCTTATCGAAGTTGTCCCCGGCGAAAAGATCCCCCTGGACGGGGTCGTCGTTTCCGGATATTCCGAGGCCGACGAATCCATGCTCACCGGAGAATCGAGGCCCTCGCAGAAGCCCTGCGGAGCATTGGTGTTCGGTGCTGCGCTCAATCTTTACGGCACCTTCGTGTTTCGCGTCACTGCAACCGGCAAGGACACGGCGCTCGCACAGATCGTCCATGCCGTCGAGGACGCACAGGCGCGCCGCGCTCCGATCCAGACCGTAGCCGACCGGACCATCGGTTATTTCGTGCCCGCGGTGCTCGTCATTGCAATGCTCACGTTTCTGGGCTGGTTCTACCAGGGAGCTCCGGTGTCGCAGGCTGTTATGAACGCGGTGTCGGTCCTGGTGATCGCCTGCCCGTGCGCCTTGGGGCTCGCCACACCGCTGGCCATCCTGATCGGAACATCGAATGGCGCCTCACTGGGGATCCTCATAAAAGGCGGCGATGTGATCGAGAAGGCGGCATCCGTAGATTTTGTGTTATTGGACAAGACCGGGACCATAACCGAGGGAAAGCCCGTGCTCGCAGAGGCATTCGGATTCGGCATGCCGGTCAACCAGGCGCTCAGGCTTGCCCGGTCTTTGGAGCAGCATTCGGAACATTCACTGGGCAGGGCGATCATCGAGGCGTCGCAGGAATCTGAGCCATTTGCCGTCTCGGAGTTCTCCGTGGTCCCCGGCAAAGGGGTCCGGGGCATGATTCAGGGGAAGCCTGCGCTCATCGGCAGCAGGAAATTCATAGAAGCCGCGGGGTTGAAGGTCGCCGTCGACGATCTTCTCAACGCAGAACAGCGGGCTGCGCTCGAGGAACGCGAAAGAACGGGTTCAACTGTCATTTTTCTGAGCCATGATGGAGCCTTATGCGGTGTTTTCATGGTTTCCGATAAGGTGCGGGACGAGGCGGCAGAGGCCGTTGTCCTGCTTAAGAAAGCGCGGCTCGAGGTTGCCATGGTCACGGGCGATGACTCGAACACGGCGGAGGCCGTGGCGAAGAGAACCGGGATCCGGCTGGTGAAGTCCCGGGTATTACCGGTGGAGAAGGCGGGCGAGATCAAGCGGCTTGAGCGCGAAGGAAAGCACGTACTGATGGCGGGAGACGGGATCAACGACGCGCCCGCGCTCGTCCAGGCCACCGTCGGCGTGGCCATAGGTCGGGCCACGGACATCGCTCTCGAGAGCGCGGACATCGTTATCATGCGTTCCGACCTCAGGCTCATCGCCTGCGCCGTAGCGCTCAGCAAAAAGACCTTCTCCATAATCAGACAGAACATCTTCTGGGCATTCTTCTACAACATCATTGTCATCCCCCTGGCCATTCTCGGGATGCTTCACCCGATCATGGCAGTCGGCGCCATGGCGTTCAGTTCGCTTTCCGTGGTCGGGAATTCGATGCGTGCGAGGATACGTTGATCAGGAACAGACTCTTTTCTGATCTGTATTACCGTCGCCCTCTGCGCTGGCTTTAACGGCCGGGTGTTCTCCCTTTAGTCAGGCGCGGATATCAAAGCGGATATCAAAGAAGTACCCTATGCTCGATAGGAGCAAAACTGGGTAACATGCTGACGATCCTAATTTATTTGGCTTGACTTAAATCCGGTTTTCCATTAATATTCCGCGTGTATCCGACACGTTCTTCACCTTTTTTCTTTTAGCTTTTATTGTTTTTCAGGGCGGCGTAGCCAAGTGGCTAAGGCAGAGGTCTGCAAAACCTTCATTCATCGGTTCAAATCCGATCGCCGCCTCCAATTTTTCCGCAGCGGAAAAAGTAAATCCAAAATTCTAATGTCGAAATCCTAAATAAATTTTAAATTTCAATTTCAAAATTCAAAACAGTTTGGACATTTGAATTTGTAATTTATTTAGAATTTGTCGCTTAGGATTTGGTGCTTGCCCTAATTCTATGCATCACGCCGATTTCGTCCACCTCCACCTTCACACCGAATACAGCCTCCTTGACGGCGCCAACGCACTCGATGACCTGATCAAAAAAGCCGTTGAACTGCGCATGCCCGCGATCGCGGTCACTGACCACGGCAATCTCTTCGGCGCGCTGGATTTTTATCTCAAGGCCACCAAGGCCGGGATCAAGCCCATCATCGGATGCGAAATGTATGTGGCGCCCGGATCACGGTTTGAAAAGGCCGGCACCGCAGGGCAACACGAAGAAAGTTCCTACCACCTTATTCTCCTGGCCAGGAACAAGGTCGGATATAAGAACCTCGTCAAGCTCGTGACCGCCGGATACCTCGAGGGTTTTTACTATAAGCCTCGAATCGACAAGGAACTCCTCAAAAAACACGCTGATGGTCTTATCGGCATGTCGGCATGTCTGTCAGGCGAGATCCCCAAACTTCTGCTTCAAGGCCGATACGATGACGCAAGAAAAACCGCCCTTGACTACCGGGACATCCTCGGAAGCAACAACTTTTATTTTGAACTTCAGGACAACGGCATCCCCGAGCAGGAGCAGGCCAACCTTGAACTGCTCCGCTTGTCGAAGGACACCGGGATCCCTGTAGTGGCAACCAACGACTGCCATTACCTGAACAGGGAGGACCACAAGTCCCACGACGCTCTTCTCTGTATCCAGACCGGAAAAATCGTGAAAGACACGAACCGGATGAAGTTCGCCTCCGAGACGTTCTACGTGAAGACGCCCGAGGAGATGAAGAAGTCCTTTGCCAATGTGCCCGAAGCGATCTCGAACACGGTTGCCATTGCCGAGCGCTGCAACCTGGAACTCGATCTCGGCAAGTACCACCTCCCCCACTTCCCTGTACCTGAAGGCACGACGCGCGAATCCTATATGGCCGAACTCAGTCGCGCCGGGCTTGCGGCGCGATTTACGGAGATCGAGGCAGTGCGCGGTCCCGGTTCGATAGACCGCGCGTCGTATAGGAAAAGACTGGAATTCGAGATCGAGATGCTCAGCACGATGGGTTTTGCCGGTTATTTTCTGATCGTCTGGGACTTTATCCGGTATGCACGGGAAAAGGACATCCCGGTGGGCCCGGGCCGCGGTTCCGCAGCCGGCAGTCTCGTTGCGTATTGCCTCAGGATAACGGACCTCGACCCGATTCCTTACAACCTTCTGTTCGAGCGGTTCCTGAACCCCGAGCGCATCAGCATGCCGGATATCGACGTGGATTTTTGCATGGACCGGCGCGACGAGGTGTTGAAGTACGTGACCGAAAAGTACGGGCAGGACCATGTGACCCAGATCATCACGTACGGCACCATGCTTGCCAAGGGCGTGATCCGCGATGTCGGCAGGGTGCTCGACATCCCCTACGCCGAAGTGGACAAGGTCGCCAAGCTCGTGCCGAACACACTCGGCATAACACTGGAAAAAGCCATGGAGCAGGAGCCGAAGCTGAGAGAGCTCAAGAAGGACCCGCGCATGGCCGAACTGATCGAGATCGCGCTCCACCTCGAAGGCCAGGTCAGGCACGCATCGAAACACGCTGCAGGAGTCGTGATCTCGCAGGAGCCGCTCACCGAATATCTCCCCCTTTTCAAGACGCCGAAGGATGAGATCATCACCCAGTTCGATATGAAAGGTGTGGAAAAGATCGGTCTCGTCAAGTTCGACTTCCTCGGCCTGCGCACGCTTACGGTCCTCGACAAGGCCGTCAAGACGATCAACCTGAGGCTCTCCAAGGCGCCTCTGGAACACACGGAGAAATTCGACATCTCCCGCATCCCCCTGGATGATCCAAAAACCTATGAACTCCTGTCGCGTGGAGAGACAGCGGGCATCTTCCAGCTCGAGTCATCAGGCATGCGCGATATCGTCATCAAGATGAAACCCCAGTGTTTCGAAGATATCATCGCACTGGTTGCCCTCTACCGGCCGGGACCGCTCGGCAGCGGTATGGTCGACGACTTTATCAAGCGGAAAAAAGGCGCCACGAAGATAACCTACGAACTGCCTGCGCTCGAACCGATCCTGAAGGAGACCTACGGCGTCATCGTCTATCAGGAACAGGTGATGCAGATTGCACGCACCCTGGCAGGTTATTCCCTCGGCGGAGCGGACCTGCTGCGTCGCTCCATGGGGAAAAAAGACCCCGAGGTCATGGCCAGGGAAAAGGTTCCGTTCCTCAAGGGCGCGGAGAAACAGAAGGTCAATGCAAAGAAGGCCGAAGCCATCTTCGACCTCATGGCCAAGTTTGCGGAGTACGGATTCAACAAGTCCCACAGCGCGGCCTACGCCCTTGTCTCCTACCAGACCGCATTCCTGAAGGCCCACTTTCCCGTTGAGTATATGGCCGCGCTGCTCACGAGCGAAGTCCAGGACACTGACAAGGTGGTGAAGTATATTCACGAAGTTCGCCAGATGGGCATCAACATCCTGCCGCCGGACGTGAACCAGAGCATGTGGGACTTCACCGTTACGGATGCGCACGACCGTGATGAGGTTGAACCGGGCAGCAACATCGGGTCCATTCGCTTCGGCCTGGCAGCGGTCAAGAACGTGGGGCTCTCCGCTATCGAGGCCATTGTCGAAGGGCGAGAGGCAAAAGGAGCGTTCATGTCCCTCGCGGACTTCTGCCGGAAGGTGGACCAGCGCAAGGTGAACCATCGCGTGATCGAAGCGCTCATCAAGTGTGGTGCCTTTGACTCCACCGGCGCCCGCAGGGCGCAGATGATGGACGGCCTTGACATGCTCATGGGCCAGGGCGGCAAACACCAGGAGCAGGAGGCCATCGGACAGTTCAGCATTTTCGATTCCATGGAAGGCCACAGTGAGATCGTGCTGCCCGACGTTCCCGAGTGGAAGGAGGGACGGCTTCTGGCCTACGAGAAGGAAAGCGTGGGATTCTATATCAGCGGCCATCCCCTTGCGGCATTTGAGGCGGACATCAAGCGCTACGCCACGGCAACCACGGAGACGCTCGAGAGCGTACCCGACGGCAGGGAAGTGACCATCTGCGGGGTCATCTCGGGACTCAAACCCAAGATGACAAAGAAGAACGAGAAAATGGCGATCCTGAATTTTGAAGACCTCTTTGGAACCATTGAGGTCATCATCTTCCCTGACCTGTACAAAACCGCGCAGCATATGCTGCTGACCGACACGCCGCTCATCGTGGCAGGCCAGCTCGATAAAAGCGAACAGGGCAACAAGATCAAGGCCGTGCGCCTCCATCTCCTTGCGGACGTGAAGAAAAAAGGCACGACCAGGATGGATATCAGTTTGAACGCAACAGGTCTGACACAGGACGACCTGCTGAAGATCAAGGATATCCTGCTCCGTTACCAGGGCGCCATCCCCGTCTATTTTCGGCTCCAGAACCCCGCCCGGAAGGAATCCCTCATCTCCTTGGGCCGGGAGATCCGGGTCGACCCCAACGAACAGCTCATTGCCGAGATCGAGTCCGTTCTCGGCGCCGGCGTCGTGTCGCTGGGATAGAAGAGGGATAAAATGGGCGTGCAAATGCTGGTGGATAGCTACCAGACGTTCCGATTGATTCCTTCCGCGGTGGTTCGCTGATCAGGTGATTACATATTAAGCAGCCTCTTGTACATAATACGGAGGATCAGATGGAAAATAAAATGTTTGCAAAAAAACTCTTTACAGTTTCTCTTATACTGTTTTTCCACATTTGTGGCAGTGACGCTGGTTCCCTTTTGTTAGGAACAATAAAATAGCGGAGGTGGTCTTGTCCAGCAATCAAGAGTTGCAACTATTCCG